>Ga0164290_1000471_pt1 | contig 127006 bp, 112 predicted proteins | sample Micstemetagenome_FD_108782 | JGI IMG/M metagenome (GOLD analysis project Ga0164290, IMG submission 108782) | Contaminated culture microbial community from soil near Moab, Utah, USA - Microcoleus steenstrupii SON62 (Illumina Assembly) | ecosystem: Environmental > Terrestrial > Soil > Soil crust... | reverse complement strand
CTACGGCGGACGGGGTCCGCAGTCGGCAATCACCAAATCGGTTAGAAGCGCAAATTGCCCATAAGACCTTTGTCCACCGAAGCTTTAGCGAACGCGGTTCCCGCCCACCGAAGCTTTAGCGAACGCGGGCCTCGCCCACTCAATCTTAGCGAAGGCGGCCCTCGTCCGCCGTAGCTTTAGCGAAGGCGGAAAAATCCCATGATTTCCTGGTGTTTTTCCCATGGCCATCTTCGGCAGCCCTTGGAGCTTTGCGGTCTTATGTATTACGTTTATCGTTTACGGGGTGCCGATGGAACCGACTACATCGATTGCACCCATGACCTGGCCGCTTGCGTCCTGGAGCATCGTTCCGGGCTTGTTCGCCACACGGCAACAAGCCTCCCACTCCGGATCATTTCGGTTTTTGCAGTGGCGGATTACCCGGCAGCCATACTATTGGCTGATTTTCTGAAAACCAGCCTGGAAAACAGAATCCTCGCTTTGAAGGGCGAAGTCTGATGCGTCCTGCCGGTTTTAAGAAACATATTCCTATGCTGCACCTACAGCAGAAAGCCTTGGCCGGTTGCGGGAGCGCACTTCGGGCCCAAAGACCGCTTCGGTTTACAGATTATCCAGGTCGCAAAACAGCTTCCCAGCATCAGGCCGTTTTCACCTCCCCTCCCTCCTGCTCGCCATCCTTCTCCTTCACCAGCACCAGGTTGTCCAGGTCTACCTGCATCGGTAACTGACCGATCTTCACCACGGCACGCTTGCCCCTGAGTTCCAGCACCTCCCCTACCTGCAGGTTTTTCTTCATCTTCACTTTATCGCCCACCCTGATCTCGCCATGCAGTTCCTGGTACTTCTGGTTCAGCTGCTTCTGCTTCTTGCTGACCACCTTCTGTTCGTCTTTCTGTTTGAACAGCAGCGCGGCCATCTCTTTAAATACCTGGTTCTTGTCTTCCGACTTACGCCAGTCGAGCGTAATCTGACGCAGTTTGCGTTCCATGTCTTTCAGGTAAACGATCCGCTCTTCAGAAATCTGGTTCTGATGCTTCAATAGCTCTACCTGCTGGCGGTGCCGCTCCTTGTCCATTATCTGCTCCATCTCCTTTTTCAGCCGTTCGTTTTCCCGGAGCAACTTCTGCAGTTCTTTTTGTTTCTGCTCCACCACCTGCAGGTCCTGTTCGGTGCGGTTCAGCAGCTTATCGAGCTGGAAATGCTCCGCGTCTACCATGCTGCGCGCCCGGTCAATCAGTCTTTTATCGAGACCGATCCGTTCTGCAATGGAGAAAGTATAAGACGATCCGGGTTTGCCGACATTCAGCTTGTAGAGCGGCATGAGCTTCTTCTCATCGAAGGCCATGGCGCCATTGACGATGCCTTTTGTTTTGCCAGCCATCACCTTTAGGTTCAGGTAATGGGTCGTGACAATTCCGATGGCATGCTTCCGGGCCAGTTCTTCGAGGATCACTTCGGCAAAGGCGCCACCGAGGTTAGGGTCGGAACCCGAACCCAGTTCGTCGATAAAAAAAAGCGTACGGCCGTTTGCCACCTCCATGAAGGATTTCATGTGCATCAGGTGGCTGCTGTAGGTCGACAACTCGAATTCCAGGCTTTGCGTATCGCCGATATGAATCAGCAATTGCTTGAAAATACCGAAGGTGCTCGAAGGATGTACCGGCACCAGCAAACCGCTCTGCACCATCAGTTGCAGCAGGCCTACGGTCTTCATCGTAACCGTTTTGCCCCCCGCGTTCGGTCCGGAAATAACCAGAATGCGTTGATCATCGTGCAGCTGCAGGTCCATCGGGATGGTTGGCTTACCGCTACGTTCATTATAAAGCAACAGGAGCGGGTGTCGCGCGCCGGTGAGGTTAATATGCGATTTATCGCCGATGACCGGGTATTCTGCATATTGGGCAATGGCAAGGAGTGCCTTGGCATGTATGAAATCGTATTCGCCCACGATACCATGGTAGGTGTTGAGCAGGGGGGCATACACCGACAGGTGCTGCGTCAGTTGTTTGAGGATACGGTAGACCTCTTTCTTTTCATCCGACTCGAGTTCATGGATCTGGTTATTCAATTCTATGGTCTCTTCGGGCTCGATGAAGGTGGTCCGCCGGCTGTCGCTTTCGCCATGCAGGATGCCCTTGATGGTGCGCTTCTGTTCGGCAAAAACAGCCACTACGCGCCGGCCGTTCATGAAGCTTTCCTCAATATCGGCCAGATAGCCGGCCTTCTGGAGCTTGCTGACAATTCGGTCGAACACCCGGCGCAGTTCCTGCCGCCGGCGGTACAGACTCATCCGGATCTGCTGTAGATCGGACGAAGCGCTGTCCTTCACCGTTCCGGTGTCATCGATCACTTCGTCGATCATTTCAAGGATCGCCTTTTCATAATAGGTGCCGCTGATAACGGCGGACAGACCGGGATAGGCGGTTCTCCTTTCCGAGTCGAACCAGCGGAAGATACGCTCCATGCTGGTTGCCAGTTTGCGCAGGCCTACCAGTTCCTCGCCGGCAAGCATGGCGCCGGGAATGGCCAGCATCCGCAGTTCGCGCCGGAGGTTGAGCATGTAGTCGTTGGGGAAAAGGATCGCATGGTGAATCAGCTGCTTGTATTCGTGGGTTTGCATCAGCTCCCGCTCGATGATGTCTTTCCGGGTATGGATACGCAGATCCCGCGCTTTCTCCCGGGCATACTCGGTGCGGCAGCGCTCCTGCAGAAGGAGGCATACTTTATCGAACTCGAGCTGCACCGGGGCAGATTCTGGATATAACTTCATGAAGAATATGCGCTTGAATAGGGCCGCAAAGTTACACAACCGCTCCCGCCTCTCTTAAAAGAAAGCCAAAGGAGACGGCAAACCCTTGTTAAAAATGCGGTTTTGCACTTTATTTGTCGTCCTTAGGAAGAAATTTGCAGCATAGTGAAACGCTCCATGTATTATAAAGTTTTTGCAGCGCTGTTGTTCTTTGGAGCGATGGCCGGCTGCGTAGCCGAAACGCAATCTAATAAAATGAGCGCATCGATGACCAATCTGACCGAGCGCACCGATACGGCAACCTTTGGTACCGGCTGCTCCTGGTGCACGGAAGCCCTGTTTGAGCAACTGAAAGGTGTACTCCGGGTAACCTCGGGCTACTCGGGAGGCAAAAGGCCCAACCCCAACTACGAAGAAGTGAGCACGGGAAAAAGCGGTTATGCAGAATGTGTGCAGGTGGTGTATGAGCCGGACAAAATCTCCTACGATGAATTGCTCGAAGTTTTCTTCCAGGTGCACGATCCGACATCGTTGAATAAGCAGGGTGCGGATGAAGGACCGCAGTACCGGAGTGCTATTTTCTATCACGATGCCGCACAGAAGGAAAAAGCAGAATATTACCGCACCGAACTCGACCGGAGTGGCGCCTTTAACAAGCCGATCGTCACCGAAATTTCGCCATTTTCACGTTTCTACCCAGCCGAAGACTATCACCAGGATTATTACGAGAATAACAAATATTCGAATCCCTATTGTGCCATGGTTATCCGGCCGAAGTTGGATAAGTTCCAGAAGGTATTTGCCAAAAAGCTAAAGACGAACTAGGCGGCCACCCACAGCAACGATCGTTCCTTTTCCACCTTTCCCGCCAAATGGCGGGATTTTTTTTGACTGGACCCCGGGCCCAGGGCCAACCTTTTCTCTTGATAATGCGTAACTTGTGGATCGCAACGAACTACTTATGAAAAAAGCGCTCTATCTGTTTCTGCTCCTGCCTGCCCTCTCCTTTGCCCAATCCAAAGGCATTCGCTTCGCCGCTGCCGGCAACTGGGAAGAAGTGGTGGCACAGGCGAAAGCGGAGAAGAAAATGATTTTTATTGACGCCTTTACCACCTGGTGCGGTCCCTGCCAGTACCTGAGCAAGGAAATTTTTACCAAGGAGGAAGTAGGCCGCTTTTTCAATGAACGTTTTATCAATGTGAAACTCCAGCTCGACACCACGGCCAATGACAACGAAACTGTGCGCAGCTGGTATCCGTTTGCCGGCAAATTGATGCAGGGCCTGAAGATCAACGTCTTTCCCACCCTCCTCTTCTTCGATGAGAACGGAAACCCTTTACACCGTATAGCGGGTGCTCCGGACGCAGCCGGACTGGTAGAATACGCAAAAAAGGCGAGCGACCCTGAGCTTCAATACTACACGCTGCTCAGCCGTTATGAAAAAGGGGAACGGGAGCCTTCGCTGATGGAACGGCTGGTGCGTGGCGCCCTGCAGGCCTACCAGATGGAAACGGTGCGCAAGGTGTTTCCCGAGCTGCTGGAGATGCAGGGTAACCAGCTCACCAAGGAAAATGTGACGTTGATCTATGATGCCACCAACGCAATTGAAGACCATGGCCTGAAGCTGATTGCTGAAGATCCGGAGCGCTTCGATGAAGTGTATGGTAAAAAGGGAGCCGCCGACACAAAGATCCGGGGCATCCTGTTCGACCACCTGCTTCAAAAAGCCTTCGACACCAAACTCGATGGCCGCTTCCTGGAAACGACCGGTGCCCTCCGCCGTAGTTATGGCAAGCGGGTCGATGAGCCGGAAGCAAAAGCCAAAACCAACTATTACCAGCGAACAAAGAACTGGGCTAAGTTCGTGCCTGCTGCTACGGATTACATGAAGCGTTTTGGCAGCACGGTAACTCCCGACGACCAGAATGCAATGGCCTGGGCATTCTTCGAACAGATAAATGACCGGAAGGCGCTCGAGGAAGCAGCAAAATGGAGCAAGGCATCGCTCGCTGCCAAAGACCCGAATTTTATGGATACTTATGCCAACCTGCTGCACAAGCTGGGCCGTACGGCAGAAGCCATCCAGTGGCAGGAGAAGGCCATCGCTGCCGCCACAACCGGGCAGAAGGAAGGCTTGAGGGCTACCCTGGCCAAAATGAAGAAAGGCCAGAAAACCTGGTAACGGCGTGTCAGGTTGCGCCTCACGAAGAAAAAACGACGCACCGGGTGCGTCGTTTTTTTTATTGGGCAGAGCTGCGTCATCCCGCCTTAACCGCCCTACAGGATACCTTTCGTGCTCGGCAGTTGATCGCTCATCGGATCTTTGCGTACGGCCATCTTCAGGGCCTTGGCAAAGGCTTTGAAAATGGCTTCGATCTTATGGTGCTCGTTGTCGCCGCGACATTCAACATTAAGATTACAGCGGGCGCCATCGGCAAATGACTTGAAGAAATGGTAGAACATTTCCGAAGGCATATCACCTACCTTTTCGCGGCGAAACAGGGCATTCCATACCACCCAGCTCCGCCCCCCGAAGTCGAGCAGCACTTTAGCCTCCGACTCATCCATCGGCAACGCGAATCCATAGCGCTCGATGCCCCGCTTATTGCCGAGTGACCTGGCGAAAGCTTCACCGAGGGCGATGCCCGTGTCTTCTATGGTATGGTGTTCATCAATATGCAGATCGCCCTGCACGCGAATGGTCAGATCCATACCTCCGTGCCGCGCCACCTGATCGAGCATGTGGTCGAAAAAGCCGAGCCCGGTTTGAATATCCGCCTTCCCGCTTCCCTCCAGCACCAGAACAATATCGATCTTCGTTTCGCTGGTTGCCCGTTGATGGGAAACGCTGCGCTCCGTTTTGCGTAAAAACTCATATATCTCCCTCCAATGCTGCGTTTCCAGGGCTACAGCCGTAGACAGCACCGAGGCATCATCCTGTACTTCCGCTCCGCCCAGGTGGGGATTGTTCTTGATCCAGATAGCCTTGCAGCCCAGGTTTTTCGCCAGCTGCACGTCGGTGACGCGGTCGCCAATGACATAGGAGTTCGCAATATCGTAGGCAGCACTATTCAGGTAAGCCCCAAACATACCCGTTCCCGGCTTTCGGGTAGGTAGCTTGTCTTCTGGATAGCTCCGGTCGATCAGCTCCTCCCGAAACACAATGCCTTCGTTGGCAAAGCTGCCCATGATCAGGTTATGCACCGGCCAAAAATCGGACTCGGGAAACTTGGGCGTGCCCAGGCCATCCTGGTTGCTGACCAGCACCAGCTCAAAATCGAGCTCCCGGGCGATCTGTCCGAGGTACCGGAATACTTCCGGATAGAAAGACAGCTTACTGAAATCATCGATCTGGTAGGTAGGCGGAAATTCAGCGATCATGGTGCCGTCGCGGTCAATGAACAGACACCTCTTGGGCCCTGAAGTAGTTTTATGCATGGGAATATTCAGTTAAGGCATGGAGTAATTGTTGGTTCTGAGCCGGCGTCCCCACCGTTATGCGCAGGCAGTCGTTGCACAACATGATATTGCTGCGGTTGCGAACGATGATGCCTTGATCACGCAGGTAACCATACACTCGGGTGGCATCAGAAATGCGTACCAGCATGAAGTTCGCATCGGTCGGAAAAACCCGCTGCACCAGCGGCAACGCAACAAGCCCCCGGATCAGCAGATCGCGTTCCTGTACGGTTTCCCGGATCATCGCATTAACGGCATCCAGTCCGTCGAGCGCCTTCAGGGCCAGCTCCTGGGTGGCGCTATTGATATTGTAGGGTGGCTTGATCTTGTTCAGTACGTCCACGATATCTGTCGAGGCATAGGCTACACCCAGCCGCAGCGCGGCAAGTCCCCAGGCTTTCGAAAACGTTTGCAGCACCACGAGATTGGGATAGTCCTTCAGATCGGCCAGAAAGGATCGGTGCCGGCTGTAATTGACATAAGCCTCGTCGAGCACCACCAGGCCATCGAAATTGTTCAGGATGATTTCGATGTCTTCGCGCTCCAGGCTATTGCCCGTAGGGTTGTTGGGCGAACAAAGAAAAATCAACTTCGTGCCTCCATCGAGTGCTTCCTCGATGCCTTCGAGGTTGAGTTGGAAGTCAGGAAGCAGGGGTACTTCCTTAACGCGCACGTTATTGACGTTGGCATAAACCTCGTACATGCCATAGGTAGGCGGACAAATCAGAATATTATCCAGGGCGGGCTCACAGAAGGCACGGATCAGGAGATCAATGCATTCGTCGCTGCCATTGCCCAGCAGCATTTGTCCGGCAGGAACGTTCTTGATGGTGGCGATCTTCTTCTTCAACTCCCATTGCAGGGGGTCGGGATAGCGGTTATACCATTTCGTCAGCGGCGAGCCAAACGAATTTTCATTGGCGTCCAGATAAACGCTGGCCATGCCGCTGAACTCGCTTCGTGCCGAAGAATAAGGCTTAAGCGAACGGACATTCGGGCGAATCAGTTTATTGAGATCGAACATGGATTATTCAGAAATTTCGGTTTTAGAATTCAGGCGTATGCGCACCGCCTCGGCGTGTGCCTGCAGGCCTTCAGCTTCCGCCATTACCGTTACCGTTTGTGCAATGCCCTTCAGCCCGGAGCGCGTCAGCTGCTGGAAGGTAATCTTCTTCACGAAGCTATCGACACTGACACCACTGTAGGCACGGGCAAATGAATTTGTAGGCAAGGTATGATTGGTGCCGCTGGCGTAATCGCCCACACTTTCGGGCGACCAATGACCGATGAAAACGGATCCCGCATCCCGCACCTGTGCGGCCATCGTTTCCGCATCGGCACATTGCAGGATCAGGTGTTCGGCGGCATATACATTGGCCAGCTCCATTCCTTCTGCGAGGTCGCGCACGATCACCGCACGGCTGGCGGCAAGGGCTCTGTGCGCCGTTTCCGCCCGCGGTAAGCGGGAAAGCTGGCGCTCCAGTTGTTCCGCAACCGAATCCACCAACGTAGCATCATCGGTAATGAGCATCACCTGGCTGTCAGGACCATGTTCGGCCTGCGACAAAAGGTCGGCGGCAACGAACGACGGATTGGCGGATCGGTCGGCAAGCACACACACTTCACTGGGTCCGGCCGGCATGTCGATGGCAACGCCATCCTGCTGCACCAGTTGCTTGGCGGCTGTTACATATTGGTTGCCCGGCCCGAAGATCTTATCCACCTTCGGTACGGATTCGGTGCCATAGGCCAGGGCGGCAATGGCCTGCGCGCCACCAGCTTTGATGATCCGCGTAACTCCACAGAGTGCGGCAGCGAAGAGGATGGCCGGATGCAGGTTGCCCTCCTTACCCGGCGGACTGCACAGAACGATTTCGGCACAAGCGGCTAGCCGGGCCGGTATAGCCAGCATCAGCACCGTAGAAAACAGGGGCGCGCTGCCGCCGGGAATGTACAGTCCTACCCTGCCGATGCCCACACTGCGCCGCCAGCACAGAATGCCCGGTTGGGTTTCTACGGGGGCTTCGTTTTTCAACTGCCCGCGGTGAAAAGCTTCAATATTGGCCGCAGCCCTGCGGATGGCGGCCTTCAAATCTTCATCCAGCAAGCCCTCGGCGGCCTGTATTTCTTCGGGACGCACCTCCAGACGCTCCAGCGAAACGCCGTCAAACTGCCGTGCGTAGGAAATGAGGGCCGCATCGCCGCCGCGGCGCACCACCTGCACTACTTCCCGGACGCGCTCATCTATCCCGTCGGCACTGTTGTAAGGCCGCCGGCAAATGCGCTCCCAGTCATCTTTTCGGGGAAATTCAATTCGTTCCATATTTTTCTATCTGGTCCATCAGAGGCTATTAAACAATCATTTTTTCGATCGGGACCACCAGGATGCCCTGGGCACCGGCATCACGAAGGGCTTCGATCTTTTCCCAAAACTCCGACTCAGGCACCACACTATGCACGGAACTCCATCCGGGATCGGCCAGGGGCAGCACCGTCGGGCTCTTCATGCCCGGGAGCAACGAGAAAATACGGTCGAGGGCTTCGTTCGGTGCATTGAGCAGAATGTACTTGTTGCGGGCCGCTGCCTGCACGGAGGCAATCCGGAACAGCAGCCGGCCCAGCATCCGCTCTTTCTCCTCATCCAGATCGTTCTGGCGCACCAGCACGGCCTGGCTCTCAAGAATGGTCTCTACTTCCTGCAAACCGTTCATGAACAGGGTCGACCCGCTGCTCACGAGGTCGCAGACCGCATCTGCCAGGCCGATACCGGGAGCGATCTCCACGGATCCGCTGATCTCGTGAATTTCGGCTGTTACACCCTTACTGGCCAGAAAGCGCTGCAGCAACACCGGGTAACTTGTAGCGATGCGAAGGCCCTGCAGGGATGCCGCAGACTGGTAGGCCTGCTGCTTCGGCACCGCCAGCGAAAGGCGGCAGCGACCAAAGCCGAGTGGCTGCACTACGGTCACCTTTTTTTCTTTCTCATAAAGTACGTTCTCGCCGACGATTCCGATATCGGCAACGCCATCCTGCACGTATTGCGGGATATCATCGTCGCGCAGAAAGTATACTTCGAGCGGAAAGTTGTCGGCTTTGGTGCGCAACTTGGCGCCTCCGCTTTTTACGGAAATGCCGCAGTCGTTGAGCAGCTGCAGACTGTCTTGCGACAGCCGCCCGGATTTTTGTATGGCTATTCTCAGGTTCATATCGGTGCATTAAAAAAGGCTTACCATCATGGTAAGCCCCTGTTATCGTTGGTCCACAATACACCGGCCTACCTTGCGGGCAAGGAATGATGCTGGTGGATAGGGAGGATGCGCTTCATTGTAGCGCAAAAGTAAGGGAGAAACAGCTCGCTCGCCGGCCAACAATCAGGATGGAATAAAATTTTCTGTTAAGCCGGTCCTTCGTTAACACTTTTCAGCGCCCGATTGGCGGAACTTTAAACGATGAGAGTGCTCCTGATCGGTTGTTTGCTGTTGAGCCTGGGACGGCATAGCGCCGCCCAGAAAATCCGTCATTTCGACTTCAATCTGTACACCGACAGCCTGAAACGAGGCTTTTTCAATTACATCAATATCGATGCGCAGATGGCGGATGGCAGCTGGCGCCCGCTGGATTCCTCCACCCTGATCCTCACCGCCAACACGGGCTTTTTTGAGGGCAACGACCTCTTCATTGACAGTAGTTATACGGGCGACTCGGTGGTGGTGCGGGCCATTCTGCGCGATGATCAAAAGCGTTGGAAGCAGGCAGTAATTTACATCCGTAAAAGGCCTTTTGCGCCGTTGCCTGAGGAACGCGGCGCATTAAAGGAAACACATGCACGGCGCAGACAGGGAACAAAAAAAGAAAGCCCGGGCGATGTGGCCGGGCTTTCGAAAAAATAGAAAAGATCAGGAAAATTTCTTGGCATCCTCAACGAACTTGGCCAGTCCGATATCGGTGAGCGGGTGCTTCAACAGGCCCAGGATCGATTCCAGCGGCGAGGTAATCACATCGGCGCCCAGCTCGGCTGCTTTTACGATGTGGTTGACGCTACGGATGGAAGCTGCCAGGATCTCGGTTTCATAACCCTGCAGCGCATAGATATTGGCAATCTGCTCAATCAGGATCATGCCGTCCCAGCCACTGTCATCGACTCTTCCGATGAAGGGCGAAACATAGGTGGCGCCTGCCTTTGCCGCCAGGATGGCCTGCCCGGCCGAAAATACCAGTGTACAGTTGGTGCGAATGCCGTTATCGGTAAAATACTTAATGGCCTTTACGCCGTCTTTGATCATCGGAACCTTGACGACAATGTTGGGATGAATGGCGGCCAGTTTTTTGCCTTCCGCAATAATGTTGTCGTAGTCTGTCGACAGCACTTCGGCGCTAATGTCTCCGTCTACCAGCTCACAGGTGGTTTTGTAGTGGTTGAAGACGGCCTCTTCTCCGGAGATGCCCACTTTAGCCATCAGTGAGGGGTTGGTGGTGACGCCATCCAGAATGCCGAGTTCGTTCGCTTCCTTGATCTGAGCCAGGTCGGCCGTATCGATAAAGAATTTCATTGAAGGAGATTTGCCGCAAATATAGGTTTCCCGGAACGGCGGATGCCTGCTCAGGAAACTTAATTGGGCATTTGTGCAGAAGCTGTGGAAACAAAAAAGCCCCGTTCGGGCTTCAGTGGGCCCCGGTAAACCCGGGGAGAAAAAAAAATGGCAGGCTACTTACATCGCACCGCTACAACCGCCTACCCTTGCTACCTTCCGGTCCTGGGGGAGTTCAGCAGGAGCTGGCCGTGTAAGACCTGCCGCTGCAAATATAGGGAAGGGAATGATTTATTCGTTTATTAGTTTGCTAGTTTATCGGTTTATTATGAACGCTTCATAAAGAAGTCTACCGTCCGGGTATCCAGGACGCATTTGTACCAAGGAACCAATAAACGAATAAACCAACAAACCAATTTACATTTGACCCATGCGTCGCATTATTGAAATCGCCGGCAGTAGCTTCCGGATGGCCGCCCAGGAGCTCTGGAAAAACAAGCTGCGTACTTTTCTGTCCCTGTTCGGAATTACGATCGGTATTTTCTGCATTATCGGCGTTCTGTCTACCGTTCAAAGCCTCGAACAGAACCTGCAGAACGAGATCAAGGCGCTGGGCTCCAATACCATTTATATCGACAAATGGGATTATGCGGCAGGCGGCGGCCCCAATTATCCCTGGTGGAAATACGTGAACCGACCGGTTCCCAGAATCGGGGAGCTGACTGCCATTAAGCAGCGTTCTTCACTGGCCAGGGCCGCCAGCTTTGAAATAAATGCGAATGATATTGTTCAGGTAGGCGATCGCTCACTCAGCAACGTAACCTTGTATGGGGTTACCGAAGAGTTCCCGGTGATGCAGTCAGTAGAAATACTGTATGGCCGCGGCCTGCTGGATGCCGAGTTCGGGCGCGGCACCAACAGTTGCATCCTGGGTCATGAGGTAGCGGAGAAACTATTTATGGAACCCGAAAGGGCCGTAGGCAAAATGATCAGCCTCCGGGGAAAGAAATGCCAGGTCATCGGCGTGATGAAGAAACAGGGAAAAACGATGATCGGCGGCTGGAACTTCGACCAAAGCACCCTGCTCCCCTACCGGTTCGCCCGCACCATTATGGATGAGCGGAAGTCGGAACCCCTGCTGCTCGTGCAGGCAAAGGAGAATGTGGGCACCAAAGCCCTGTCCGACGAGCTGCGTGTGGTGATGCGCGCTGTGCGCCGGCTGAGTCCGCGGGAAGAAGACAACTTTGCCCTGAATGATATCAATGATTTCAGTTCCTCCATCAGCCAGGCTTTTGTCAGCGTTAACATCGGCGGCTGGGCTATTGCCGCTCTTTCACTGAGCGTGGGCATGTTCGGCGTAGCCAATATCATGTTCGTGACCGTGAAGGAACGAACCCCGCAGATCGGTCTGAAAAAGGCCCTGGGTGCCAAAAGCCAGGTCATCCTGAGCGAGTTCCTGCTCGAGTCGGCCTTCCTCTGTGTCATCGGCGGCATCATTGGCATCACCCTCGTGTTCGCCATTACCCGTATTATTACCGTTGCCTTCGAATTCCCGATCTACATCACCACCGACCTGCTGCTCCTGGGCATCGGTATCTGTATCGGTGTCGGTTTGCTGGCCGGCATCATACCGGCCTGGCGCGCGGCAAAGCTGAATCCCGTGGTGGCCATCAGGTCGTAGTTTTTTTTGGGGTTGTTAGTTTTTGGGTTGGTTAGCAACCCGGAGCTAGCAGTAACTTCCCCCCTACCCATTCTCCGACCTCTTCTCAAAAGAAAGGAGAGCGTTATTTAGCTAACATTTTCCCATCAGCTAATCCGCTAATGGGCTAATCAGCTAATCCCCGTCTCCCTAACTTTGCCCGATGCCCACGATCCTCGCCATCGAATCCTCCTGCGACGAAACATCAGCCTCGGTGTGCCGCGATGGTGCGATTCTCTCCAACCACATCGCCAATCAGAGCGTGCATGAGCAATACGGCGGCGTCGTGCCGGAACTCGCGAGCCGTGCGCACATGCAGCATATTGTGCCGGTGGTTGACCTGGCACTGAAGAAGGCCGGGGTGGAGCTTTCCGCTCTCGACGCCATCGCTTTTACGCAGGCGCCCGGGCTGATCGGCTCCCTGCTCGTAGGCGCACAGTTTGCCAAATCTCTGGCCCTCGCGCTCGATAAGCCGCTGATTGCCGTACACCACATGCAGGCACATGTGCTGGCCAACCTCATCGGCGAGCAAAAGCCGGACTTCCCTTTTCTCTGCCTCACCGTCAGCGGTGGCCACACGCAGATCGTGCAGGCCAACAGTCCAACCGAACTGGTCGTGCTGGGCGAAACCATCGACGACGCCGCCGGCGAAGCCTTCGACAAATCGGCCAAGCTGCTGGGTCTTCCTTACCCGGGTGGGCCGCTGATCGACAAGTATGCAAAGGAAGGCAACCCCAACCGCTTCCGCTTTGCCGAGCCCCAGATGGAAGGACTGAACTTCAGCTTCAGCGGTCTGAAAACTTCCGTACTGTATTTCCTGCAAAAAGAAACCGCGGCGCATCCCGGCTTTGTCGAAGAGCATCTTCCGGATATCTGCGCTTCACTGCAGCAGACCATTATCCGCATTCTGCTGAAGAAATTCAGGAAGGCCGCAAAGGAAACGGGCATCCGCGACCTGTGCATCGCCGGCGGTGTATCGGCCAACAGCGGCCTCCGGAGCGCCTTTGAGGCCATGGGAAAAGAAGAAGGATGGCGCACCTTTATCCCGGCATTTCAATATTGCACCGACAACGCCGCCATGATCGCCATAACGGCCTACCACAAGCTGCTGGCGGGTGCCACCGATGACCTTTCGGCATCAGCCACCGCACGTTGCGAATGGCATTAACCAACCCTATGGCCAATCCGTTTTTCCGGTTCAAACAATTCACGGTTTACCACGACCGCTGCGCCATGAAGGTGAGTACGGATGCCTGTCTTTTCGGCGCCTGGTGTGCCGAACAACTGGCCGGCCAGCAGGGGGCGGCCCTGGATATAGGCACCGGAACCGGACTGTTGTCGTTGATGATCGCCCAGGAAACACAACTACAGATCGATGCGGTGGAAATCGATCCTGCGGCGGCACTGCAGGCTACCGAAAACCGCAGCGAAGCCGGGTTTTCGAACGTATCCATCCTGCAGGGCGATATCCGTACATTACCGCTTGGTGCCTACCGGATTATCTTCAGCAACCCTCCCTTTTACGAATCGGAGCTAAAGCCCGCGCACCATGGGCGAAACGTGGCACATCATGCAGGCGGCCTCCAGTGGAAAGAGCTTTTCTCCTTTATTTCGGAGCATCTTCAGGAGGCGGGACACGCATTCCTACTCCTCCCGGCAAAACGCCGCCGTGATCTGGAGGAACTGCTGGGGCACTATGGTTTTCACAGCTACCGGCTTGCGGAAGTGCACCCGACCGATCGGCAGGCGCCAGCACGGCTCATGATCTGCTTCGGGAAAAAACCGGGAGTCAATCAATACGAATCCATCACGATCGCCACGGCGGCAGGATACACGGACCGCTTTGCAGCGCTGCTCAAGCCCTACTACCTGTATCTCTGACCGCATCAACAAGTCGGTCAGGCGGGCTCGGCCAGCAGCTGGCCCTGGGCATAATCGCTGAGGTATCGAAACCCGTCGGTAAGCTGACCGCCCTGGGCGATCGTAGCCCGCTCAATAATCTGCGAAGAAGGACCGATCAGGTAAGGCAACACATATTTGATCAGCTGCTCGCCGAAATAACGAGAGGCGTCTCGGGGCAGTTCATTCGGAAGATTACCGACAGCCATCAGGTCGATGGAGCCAGGAAGGTAAGGCGCCGTTTTTTGAAGAGTTGCCCGGTCCACTCCGTAAACCGGGTCCTCGATGGTTTGATCGCCCAGGTTGATGGGTACCGAGCCACCGGTGTCATCCGTGATGTCGGCAATCACCTGCAGCCGGAAGCCCGGTTGCTGTGCATCGGCGTTCTCGAAAAGGCGGGGCACTTTCTGGTCCCAGTACACGCCGTTCATGAGCACGTCGGCGGCAAAAGCATAAGGCAGGAACCTGCACCGGTAGGCCTCCGGATCAGAGTGGAAATCGACGCGATGGTAGGGAGCTCCGTCTTTGCGTTCATACAAATCGCTGCCCTTGAGATGGATGTATACCGGATAAGAAAACTCGCGTTCCAGGAATTCCTCTTTTTCCACCTCGCGGATCTGCATCAGGTTCATGATCTCGAGTGCGCCCTGTGCCACCCGGCCAGAACCGGTCACAACCACCTTCAGGTTCGGCAGATCGAGCCCGAAATAGGTATGCATCAATTTGCGGAAAGTCCGGTGCTGGTGCACCCGGCCCAGTGAGAAAGTGCCCGTACGGTGGCCATAGACCATCATGCCGTTGTGCGCTCCCACAATGCCGGCAAAGAAACCGAAGCCAATGATGCGCTGTCCGTCGTTATGCAGCAGGCACTCGTAATCGATCAGGCGGATTTTCTTTTCCAGGATGGTTTGCAGCAGTTTCTGGTTGTGGGGCTGTTTTTTCTTCGTATGCGAAAAAAACAGGTAGGTCTTTCCCGGGATAAGCTGTTCTGACGGCACTTCCTTGATACCGAGCAGGATGTCGGCGTCTGCCACGTCATCGGCCACAGCGATTCCCGCCTTCCGGTATTCCTGGTCCGAAAAGCAACGGCCCGGCGCCGACTGCACGATCATGCGCACACCGGGGAACTTTTTCTGGATCCACTTGCACTGAGAGGGCGTAAGGGCTACCCGGTTGTCGGGCGGCGTTTTTCCTTCGCGGATAAGAGCAATCGTAATCATAACAAGCGGGGCAAAACTAGGTGTTTGTCACCGGTTTGCCTTCTGGGTTTGGGAGATGAGCGATTCTGGCGGACAATTCCGGGCGTCAGGAGCGGCGAACAAAGTGCAGCAGCATCACATCACGGCGGCTCGGTATGATGCGGTCGAGCAAACGGGTAACGGGGAGCGTGATCCGCTCCAGGAACAGGGCCAGCGGTGTAAACGGTTCCCCCTCCTTGCGGCTCCGGGGATTAAAAAGTTTCCGGATCGCGCCGCAGGTATAATAGCTGGCCTGAAGCGGCAAAGAACGCGTGGCCCCGAGCTCAAAACCATGTGTTTTCATAATCGCCTCATAATAAGAAACGGGGCGGCCGAGACAGCTGTCGTGTCCCTTTATGCGACGTTCAATGCGCTCGAACAGGAGCACCTCGCGATGGGCAACGCGGCCGATCTCGGCCATCAGTTGCTTCAGGTTCTGCTCGTTGGTATTGTGCTGCAGCACTGTGGAAGTAAACAACAGATCGAAGGAGCGGTCGGCAAACGGAAGATGGGTGCCGTCTGTTTTCACCAGCTCGATTCCCTTACCCGCCAAACAGGCCGAAGCGAGGCGGATCATCTGCTCCGACACGGCGGCGCCGGCCAGGCGACGACAACCTTTTGTGGATAGGAAATCGAGATTGCCGCCGGGACCGGGACCAATTTCAAGCACCGATTTGCCCCGGAAATCGAGCCGGTCCAGCAGTTCCAGAAAACGCATCCGCTTATAGCGGTAATAAGGCTCATCGTCACCGGCAATAATGCGCAGGTCGGGGCGTTCAGCGATATTCCTGGCCACCTCATTCCAATACACCTCCGGCTGGTAACTCGTGTTCATTGCCGCAATTTACGAATTTCGGCCAAGGCTGCCACGCCCTACCTTTGCACCGAACCTATCAGCATGGATTATTTCGACCTGTTTGACCTGCCCGTACAACTACAAATCGACAAGGAGCTGCTGCGCCGGCGCTTTTTTGAGCGCTCGCGGGCCTTTCATCCTGATTTTTTTGCGCAGGAGGACGAAGCGGCACAAGCCGACGCACTCGAGCGTTCGGCGGAGCTCAACAAGGCATATAAAGTGCTTACCGACGACGACGAACGGATCCGATATGTGCTACTGGAGAAAGGACTGATGGAAACAGAGGAAAAATACCCGCTTGATCCTGAGTTTCTCATGGAGATGATGGAGCTGAACGAACAGCTGCCGGAGGCTGGGGCAGACGAAGCTTCGAAAGCGCAGCTGCTGCAGCAGTTACATCAATGGAAAAATGCTATTTATGCGCCTGTTGCAAACCTTGTGGAACATTATCAGGAAGGTGTTACTTCCGCGGAAGAATTGCTGCAAGTGAAAGAATTTTATTACCGAAAAAAATACCTGCAGCGCCTGGCCGGCCAGTTAGGTCAAAAGTTGTAATATTGCCGCCCCGCCCGAGTGGCGAAATTGGTAGACGCAGCAGACTCAAAATCTGCCATTGGCAACAATGTGCCGGTTCGACTCCGGCCTCGGGCACGCCGAACGCCCGGACCATCAGGTTCGGGCGTTTTTGTTTCATTCACAGCAAGTTATCAGGCCCGACGCCCCCACAGCCACCTTTATTCCGTATTCGGTCCGATCCTTCAAGATTAAATTCTGGTAAAAAACCCCTCAAAAAGCCAATGCCTGCTCCCTGATTGTGTATCTTCGATAAACCCAACTAACAACGTCCTACCCATGTCCAAACACGCCTCATCGCCACAGCACTCCAGCAGGAGCAGCAGGCATCATCCCATCTATTCCGAACAAAAGAGGAACCGTACCCTATTGTCGATACTGCTTTTCGTGTTGCTGTTTATCCTGGTATTTTTCATTCTTGGTCCCGACAATATCGTCGGCTGGCTGGATCGCCTTTGATGGGCAGGCTCGATTTCAGGAAGAGATCGCCAGGTCACTTATCTGGCAGTGGGTAGCACCATCTGTTGGAAGAGCTTTTCGAGGGTTTGCGCAGGTTGCATACATAAGCCCGGATGCACCCGTGAAGTCTGGATAATCGTACTCCGTACGGCCGTGAGCCAACGGAAACGTGAGGCTGCATCCATCCGTGCGATCGGTCCCCCCTCCTGTTCGCCCCGGCAGATCCGTTCAAATGACTCGAGGTATTCGCGGATTTCGGAGGCCTGACTGTCTGGCGCAAGCGCCAGCAGACGCTGTTCGTCGAGCCAGGTGCGCACAAGCAGGGATCGCTGTTGCCGGCAATACAGCACCACGCCCGCATTCAGGAATTCCTCGCGTTCCACGCGGGGCACTACACGGATGATCGCATATTCATATAAGAGCGGCGCGGGCATCCAATGCTGTTTTAAGGAATGCCGATGAACCAGCAATCCGTTGCGTAAGAAAATTTGCATAGGCCCTGCGCATGGCCTCCGGCTCCGCTTCCGGAAACGCCGCCAGTAGCCAGTCGTCGGGAAGCAGGCGCACCACGGCCTGCACCTTTTCAGGGCTGAGCTGGTCGCGTGCCGCCAGATCGGTATGTGCCAGGACCGATGCCTGCGGCAGCAGCACATGATCTTTAATGGGCGTAAACGGACGTTCGTGCTGCCCTCCGAAATCAGTACCTGAATGATGGAAATAAAGAGCCGCACCATGATCAATCAGCCAGAGCTCCTTCTTCCACATCAGCATATTGGTATTACGGGCCGTCCGGTCCACGTTCATCAGCAGGGCATCCAGCCATACAATGACCGAAGCAAGGTCCGGCTCCACCCGGGTCACCGCCGGATCAAAGGTGATGGCACCCGACAAATAATGCATGGCCAGGTTGAGACCCGAGGAAGCCTTGAGCAGGTCCTGGATTTCCTCGTCGGGCTCCGTGCGCCCGAAAGCGGGATCTACCTCTGCAAACACCAGCTCCGGAACCTTGAGCCCCATCAGCCGCGCCAGCTCGCCGCCGATCAGTTCGGCAATCAGCGCCTTTACCCCCTGGCCGGCGCCCCTGAACTTCAGCACATACAGAAAGTCATCATCTCCTTCCACGATAGCAGGCAGGGAACCGCCTTCACGCAGGGGTGTGAGATAGCGAGTCATAGCAAGTTTACGAAGGTGCATCTTCTCAATAATGTAATAATTGAGCGTAAGGTACAACCCATAAACAAGGAATTTCTGGTTCAAAACACAATCGCCAACCACAAGCGCCTTTTCCAAAAAAGAGGATAGGCGCGTAGATGAACCAATATCAGTTGGCTACTGTCGGTGCCCGATAAACGAAAAACTATTCTACGAGTTCTACTCCAGTCATTTTATATCTACTTTTAATGTCTTACTTAGTAACTATCATGCATATATGTTTTATTAAAATTTTATCCTGATTTTTCTTGGTTATTCTGTTTTCGCGAATTTAATTTGCATCATGAGCGTTTCGATGCAAATTCCAGAAAGTCAGATACCGCTGGTAAGGAAAGCCTATGAAGAGGCCTACCAAAGAATCCGCAACCAAATTGAATCTCTGGAGAAGGAACTTGCTGACATGAAACCTATCCTCATTCAGTTAGGAATTCTTGAAGTTGAAGAGCCGGCTTGGACAGTTGAAGCCAATCAAACTTCCACAGCGATCCCAAAGGAGCTTGAAACTTATGATAACGACGGATATCGAAAAAATTGGAAATGGCTCCAGAAGATTGAGTTTATAATTGAGCGAGCAGGAAGGCCACTTACGTCGGGTGAGATCATCGACCAAATCCTTACCCGTGAACCTACAGAAACAAAGACCAAACTACTAAACAGTATCCCGGCAACCCTTAGTGTTGCGTGGAAAGAAAACAAGCTAAAGAGAACAATAAACCTCGACGGAGAATACAAATATGAAATAGAAGTGGATCCATTTTAAAAAAAACCCTACCGTCGGCAAACCAAGGTAGGGTCTTTAAAAAAGGGGCGGTAGCATAATGGCTAATGCAGGGGCCTTAGAAACTCTTCATACGGGTTCGATTCCCGTCCGCTCCATTTTTGCTCCTGTAGTTCAATGGATAGAACGCGTCCGTGCTAAGTTCGAGATTCAGGTCCGATTCCTGACAGGAGCACTTTTCCAAATGTAAAGCTATGAAACTTTGTTTCGTCGAGCAAATGTCAAGTTTTGTGTTTAGGCTTAGTTTAAACATTCAAAGAAATTCTGATAATTTTGAAAATTACCTATCATACTGATAATCAATAATATTTCCCAGATATTTAAGCCATGCCTACCCACATCAACTGCCCCAACTGCCATACCCCCATCGATGTCGACCAGGTGCTTTCGGCCGATGCCGAGCAGCGCATCCGGCAGCAATACGAAAAGGAACTCCAGAAGAACCTCGCAACCGTGAACGCGGAAAAGAAAAAACTCGAAGAAGAACAGCACCGCTTCGAAGAAAAAAGGCGCCGGGAAAACGAGATCTTCCAGGAGCGGCTCAAGGCGGAAAAGCAAAAGCTGGAAACGGAAATGCAGGCCGAAACACAGAAGCGCGAGCGTGAACTGCAACAGCAGCTGAAGCAATCCATCCAGGCCGATTTCGAAAACCAGCTCAGGGTGCTGCAGCAGGGGCTGGCCGACAATGAAGCCCGGTAGAAAGAGGCCCGTCAGAAAGAGCTCAACTACCTGCAGAAAGAGCAGCAACTAAAGGCACGTGAGGAGGAACTCGAAATTGCCGTGCAGAAAAAGCTGCTCGAGGAGCGTAACCAGATGGCCCAACAGATTCGCAAGGAAGAAAGCGAGCGCACCCAGCTCAAAGAAACGGAATACCTGCTCCGGATGAAAGAACTGGAAAAGCAACTCGAAGACCAGCGGAAGCTGGCCGAGGAAATGAAGCGCAAGGCAGAGCAGGGCTCCATGCAATTGCAGGGAGAAGTGCAGGAACTACTGCTGGAAGAATTGTTGCGCGACCATTTCCCCTTCGACACCGTGAGCGAGGTGGGCAAGGGCGTGGAAGGCGCCGACTGTATGCTCACCGTGCAGAACAGGCTCGGACAGGAAAGCGGGCGGATCATCTTTGAAAGCAAGCGCACCAAGGCCTTCAATAACGGCTGGATCGAGAAACTCAAAAACGACATGCGTGCCCGGCAGGCCGATGTAGCGATTTTGGTGACGGCGGTTTATCCAAAAGACATGAACTGTTTTGGCGAACGCGACGGGGTGTGGATCTGCTCCTTCAGCGAAGTGATCGCCCTCACCTCCGCACTGCGGCACACCCTGCTGCGCGTAGCCGAAACCAGGAAGGCTGAAGAGAACAAAGGCGACAAGATGCACCTGCTTTATGGCTACCTCACCGGCACCGAGTTCCGGCAGCAGATCGAAACGATTGTAGAAGGTTTCATTTCGCTCAAAAACAGCATTACGAAAGAGCGCGTGCAGATGGAGAAGCTGTGGAAGGAACGCGAAAAGCAACTCGAGAAGGTACTCCTTTCCACCTCGGGAATGTATGGCTCCATCAAGGGCATTGCGGGCGCTTCCATCGGCTCTATTCCGCTGCTCGATAGCGGCGAAACCGATACCGGCCCGGCAGACGAATAGCGTTCAGTACCCGCGGAAGCCATCGTTGACCGGGCTTGCCACAAAGGCCAGGCAAAGAGGGGGTAGTATTAGACCGCTGACATCGAGCAGTTCCTGCACCTCTTTTCCGAATTTCAATCCAAAGCGGAAATGATGATCCCCCTGCTGCAGAACGAGGTGGATGGGCATATCATGGCGGAAGTCGACCTGCCCCTTGCCATACCATTTGAAGGCGGCTTCCTTGACGCTCCACAGCAGGGTGTCGGCCCAGGCCGGCTGCATTGCATCGGCCCAGCCCCGCAGGCGCAGGTCTTCGGCAGGACCAATGAATTTCGGGCGGATCCGTGAAACACGTTCACCAGGTAATTCCACATCGATACCTACTCTTCTTGAACGACTCACAATCGCCGCGGCATAATCGCCGCAATGAGAAATGGAAAAATGAAAGGCGTCATCTTCCAGGAAGGGCCGACGAGTATCCGCAACCCGTATAAGTTCCAGGGGCAGGTCCGGGAACAGAAAACGGAGCAGAAAACGGCCCGCCAGGTGCTGCAGTCGTTTATGCGGATGGGAGATTACACGTTGCAGGGGCACGTCGAAATAAGGCGCTTCCTCCGTTATATGCCACACAGCCAGCCGCGTATCGGCATCCACCTCGTGTTCAAAGAAAAGCGGCATCTGATTTTTCCGTTTATTTGTTGCGGTCAAAAGTAGGCAACCCACTCAATCTCAGTTCATGATTCTGTCCGACAAACGTATACTGGAAGAAATTCAAAGCGGAACGATCAAGGTCGAACCCTTCCGCCGGGAATGCCTCGGCAGCAATAGCTACGACGTGCACCTGGGGAAGACGCTGGCTACCTACAGGAACCATATTCTCGACGCAAAACAGCACAACGAAATCGAGTACTTCGAAATCCCGGAGGAAGGCTTTGTGCTGTATCCGCACATTTTTTACCTGGGTGTCACACAGGAGTACACGGAAACCCATGCCCATGTTCCTTTCCTGGAAGGGAAATCCTCCACCGGCCGTTTGGGCATCGATATTCACGCCACTGCGGGCAAGGGAGATGTAGGTTTCTGCGGACACTGGACCCTGGAAATTTCCGTGAAGCAACCTGTGCGGGTCTATGCCGGCATGCCGGTTGGCCAGCTCATTTACTTCCCGGTGGAGGGCGAGATCGAAGTGCTGTACAACAAGAAGGCGAATGCCAAGTACAGCTACCAGAGCGACAGACCGGTGGAGTCGATGATGTGGAAGAATAAGTTTTAGGGTTTATTGGTTTTTGGGTCTATTAGTCCATTGGGACCGGACCTACCAACAAATGACCCTGCAAGGGTAACCTTCAGAAACCTTCAGAGAAACCCTCAGAAACCTTCCAAAGTGATTCAATTCAGCCGCCAGATCGTGAAGTTCAGCAGGCCCGCAAAACTCACCCAGGCGATATAGGGCACAAGCAGCCAGGCCGCCAGTCGGTTGATCCGGGCAAATGCGAAGATGGTCAGCAGGATGGCGATCCAAAGTAAAACCAGTTCCAGAAAGGCCCAGCCAATTTCGTGAGCGCCAAAAAAGATCAGCGACCACCAGAAGTTGAGAAACAGTTGAGCCGCCCAGCACCACAGAGCCATCCGCCGCCGCGGTGTTTGCTCCGGCTCTTTCCAGACCAGGAAAAGGGCGATGCCCATCAGCACGTAGAGGGTGGTCCATACCGGACCAAACACCCAGCCCGGCGGATTCCAGGTGGGTCTTTCGATCTGCTGGTACCAACTGCCCGTTCCGGTTACCGTAAAATAACCGGCCGCGCCCGCAACGATCTGGGGTATCAGGAGCGACCAAAACAGCTTCCAGCCCTTTTTCATAGTGGTGCAACAATCAAAAACGGTACTAGGTTGACCTGGCCGCCACAACACGCCCAAAACGTCGATATTCGGTATTCGATATTCGATATTCAAACGGCTTCCGCCCCGTATTTCTTCAGGTAGGCCAGGAGCCAGCGCACCACTTCATCGTAGGTTTCGATGCCCTGCTGCTGCCGGTTGAGTTTGAGGTACTGGTCGTATACCCGGCTGATCATGGGCTCCACCACGTTGCGGCTTCCGAGCAGGTAGTGCCGGTAGGCACGGTAGTCGCGGCGAAACTGCTCATGGGCGGTGCGGCGCAGCACCCAGGCTTCTGCAACATCGGTTGCAGCCAGCTCCCGCAGGGTGTAGCGGTACATTTCGAAGTAAGCCGAATAGACGAACTCGGGGTCCGGTGAAGCCCTTGCGGCCAGGAAACCGGCGAAGTTGGCTTCGTTTTCCTTTGCATAGCCGAGCTGGTGACCGATTTCATGGCAGATGACGAAGGGGCGCAGAAAGACCGGTATCCCCGTATGCAACTGGGCCTCACCGGTAAAAGGGTTGTAGTAACCCGTAAAGCCAAACAAATGTCCCATCGGGGAAATCAGCGAGGGCTTCAGCGAAGGCCGCTCATAGGCCATGAATGGTTCACGGCGGGCGAGACTGCGGTAACTGCCCACGCCCCCGGCGAAGACGGTCTTATGGTGCAGCAGCCGGAGGCGGCGCAAGGAATCCACCCGGTCGCCCCAGGTACACAGCCGCGCCTGCAGTACCTGGGCCAATTCCTTCAACCGTGCGGTATCGGAGGCCTGCAAGGTCAAACCGAACTGATCAGCAATATCGCGGCGGCTGTAGTTGAGCCCCCAGAAGCTCATGAATACCAGGTACAGGAGCGTGAAGAACCGCAACACCGGCCAGAGACGGCGCCCGCTTATCTTAGCGCGAAGTTCGCGGCGCCAGGCGCTGCGGAAGATGCGGTAAGCCCGCCAGAAAAGATAGAGTGCGGCGGCCAGGTAGAGCAGGTCGCCGACGCTGAAGGGGATCCAGCCGAAAGCGATGCGCAGGCCCCGGCTAAAGGGCGGATACATCCCCCGGCTATACCAGCGCTCCACCCTGTCGGCATCGGCGGCAAACCATTGCAGCAGCACAACGGCCACTGCCAGGAGCAGGAGCTGCACGTTGCGCGCCGGGTGTTTTTGCATGGAATGGAGCGGTTTTCGTTAAATTTCTTGCGGCAAAATAGACCAATTCCGCCTTTTTACCTTACCTTTGCGCTCCGAATTTCACGGAAATAAACCCAGGAGCATGAACCACCGGCGGGAGTTTGAGATTGCGTTTGTCGGCCTGAAGCCCGGAGTTCATGAGTTCCTCTATGATGTGAAAGATTCGTTCTTTGAAGAGTACGGTAGCCAGGACTTCCGGAACACGCAGGCCACGGTCCGCCTGTTTCTGGAGAAGAATGCAGGCTTCATGCGGCTTCGTTTCGAGGTGGGCGGCAAAACCGATGTCACCTGCGACCGCTGTGCCAGCGAACTGCCCTTTCAGTTGTTCGACGAGTTCAACCTCACGGTCAAGATGGTGGAGGATCCCGAACTGATGAACGACCAGGAAGAAGATCCGGATGTTTACTACATCGCGCGCGGCGAAAGCCATCTCGATGTAAAAAACTGGATCTACGAGTTTGTCAACCTGAGCATTCCCATGCAGAAAACCTGTGAGTTTGAAACCATGGATGGCCCGCACTGTAACCCCGAAGCCCGTCGCCTGCTCAACGACATGCGGCCGGAAGAGGGGCCAAAGGAAAACCCGCTCTGGAGAGGTCTCGACAAGTTCCGGGACCTGGAAGGTGGCGAAAACAACTAATGAAGATCCGTGGAAGGAGGCGTCGGCGCTGTTTCGTTTGACGATAGCCGTTTCACGATACCGTTAACAGAACATAAAAACTGAGTTATGCCCAATCCTAAACGCAGACATTCGCAGCAAAGAAGCGCCAAGCGCCGCACGCACTACAAGGCTGTTGCTGCCACGCTTTCCACCGATAAGACCACCGGAGAAATCCATGTGCGTCACCGTGCTCACGTGAGCGAAGGTAACCTGATGTACAAAGGCCAGGTGGTTGTAGAAGGCTTTAAGAAGTAAGCCTGCATCTTTTTTCGCACATCCATCGTTCCGCTGTTCGGCGGGAAGATGGATTTTTTATTTTTGGCGCTGCATGAAGATCGGAATTGATATGATGGGGGGCGACTTTGCCCCGCTGGAAGCGGTCCGGGGTATCCGGCACTACCTTACTGAGGGCGAAGCCCACCTGGTGCTTACGGGCAACGAGGCATCGGTGGCGCCGTTGCTGGCCGAGCACGGCATCCCGGAAACTGCCTATACGCTGGTGCATGCACCTCAGGTGATCGACATGCACGAACATCCTACGAAAGCCCTGAAGGAAAAGCAGCAGTCCTCTATCGCCGTCGGCTTTCACCTGCTGGCCACGGGTAAGATCGATGCATTTATCAGCGCGGGAAATACCGGTGCCATGCTGGTTGGTTCCCTGTATGCCATCAAACCACTGGAAGGCATTCTACGTCCTACCATTTCCACGATCATCCCCAAAGAGAACGGCAAGACCGGCCTGCTGCTCGATGTTGGCCTGAACTCCGACTGCAAACCCGAGCACCTCAACCAGTTTGCCCGCATGGGTTCGGTGTATGCACAGCACATCCTGGGCATCGATCAACCCCGCGTAGCCTTGCTCAATATCGGGGAAGAAGAAGGCAAAGGCAACCTGCTGGCCCAGGCCACCTATCCCCTGCTGAAGCAGAACGAGCACATTCGTTTCGTCGGCAACGCGGAAGGGCGCGACATCCTGCTCGACAAGGCAGACGTCATGGTTTGCGATGGCTTCACCGGCAATATCATCCTCAAACTGGCCGAATCGCTTTACGGCATTGCCCGGCAAAAGGAAATCGGTAACGAATACTTCGACCGCTTCAACTTCGAGAACTACGGAGGAACACCCGTACTCGGCATTTCGAAGCCCGTCTTTATCGGTCATGGCATTTCCGGCGCCACCGCTTTTCACAACATGATAACATTGGCACAGAAAATGATTTATACGGGAGTAATGCAGAAGATGTCGCTTTGATCCTGTGAGGACTGGCCATGCAGCTACCCTTAATCATTTTTAACCGTGAAACACCTAATCTGTGGCCTGTTGCTCCTGGGCAACATCGGCCTGCTGTCTGCTCAAGAGACAAGCACCGACCTTACCGCTTTCCACAAATCTCCCGCAATCCGGCTGTCCGGACCTTCGGCCTCGCTCAGCCCCGAAGCAGGTCCTTCCGGCAATACCCGCAAGGCGCTGACGCTCAGCCAGCGTAAAACCTATTTCCGCCTGGGCGAGCGGCTGATTGCCATTCAAAAGCAGGTTACGGACGAATCGGCCCCCTTTGTGGTCATTTCGTTGCACCACAATGAAGAAGCTGTTTCCGAAGCCGCGCGCCGCTTTGTGCTGGAGCGGGGAGGCACCTTCCTCGAACTGCTGAACGCGAAGCAGCGCAATATCGAATTCTCCCTGTTCGAAAAAGAAATGAATGTAGACCCGAACCGCATCTTCACACCACGCGGCCGCAACCAGGATCTGTCGATCAACCGCAAGACCGATATGATCATCGCGCACCAGCTCAATACCCTGGCGCAGTTCTTCATCGGCGAAATTCCTACCGACAAAACCATCATATCGGTGCACAGCAATGATCCGGGTGAGTACGGAATTTCAGAATATGCCGATAAAGGTGACCGCGATCGCGATGCCTACCTGGTGTACCGCAACCCCTCCATGAAAGAAGGCAACTTCTTCGTAACTACCAGCCGGCAGCAGTTCTTTGTGCTGAAAGAGAAAGGCTTCAACGTTGTGCTGCAGAGTGTTCGCTGCAAAGACGATGGTTCCCTGGGCGTATTCTGTGGCCGCACACGCCGCGCCTACATTGGCATTGAGACCTTAAAAGGCGAGGAAGCAGAACAGCAACGCATGATCGAAACCGTTGCCGAAATGCTGCGCTGAAAAAAAAATTCGCACTTTTTCAATTTTTGTTTGGCTGTTTAAAAGCAGCCTTTTATTTTTGCACTCCCAACGCAAACGGGTTGATGCTCAAGGATAACGAAAGCATCGAAGATCTGGTAGCTCAGTTGGTAGAGCAATACACTTTTAATGTATGGGCCCTGGGTTCGAGTCCCAGCCGGATCACAAAAAAGCCACCTGCACGGTGGCTTTTTTCATGCGCTATGCGGCGGATGCTGCTCACTCCGCTCCTCCGCCCAGTGCCTTGAAAAGCTGGACGCCCGCCAGCAGCTGGCTCTTGCGGGTACGGATGAGATCCATCCCGGCCTGCAACCCCTGCTGCCGCGCAAACAATACGTCGAGGTAGGTAGCCCTCCCGCGCCGGAACAACTCCGTAGCAACGGAGGCCGCCTCCTGCAACTGCGCGTATTCGGTCGTTTTCAGTCCTACGGCTTCCGACAGATTATGCAGCCGGCGATGCTCCAGGCTCACTTCCCAGTAAGCCCTGTTCACTGTTTTACGAAACATCTGCCACGACTCCTGCTGCAGGGCGGCAGAGCGCATAAAGCCGCCCTTCAGCGCCTTTCGGTTGATCAGCGGAGCGGAGAGGCTCCCGAAAAGGTTGTAAGCGAGGGATGCGGGCCATTGAGCCAGTACGCTGTGCCGGTAGCCCTGTACGCCAATCGCGGCACCAATGGCCAGGGTCGGGTAAAAGGCAGCCCTTGCAGCCAGCAGGTCGGCTTGGTTTGCGGCCAGTTCCCATTCGGCCTGCCGCACGTCGGGTCGGCTTCGGAGAAGCATCGCAGGATCGCCCGGAAGCAGACGGTACGGAATGGCAGACGAAAAGAAAATTGTATCCCGCGGCACCGGCCCCGCAAAACTGCCGGCAAGTTGTTGGATGCGTGCCTCCCAGTCGGCAACCTGTTGCCGTACTTCCACACGCATCGCCCTCAGCCCGGTCAACTGCGCCTCGAACTGCTGCACAGCCAGCAGGTTGACCATGGCCGCATCTTTCTGCACCCTTGCCAAGTTCAGGGCTTCTTCTTGTAATCTGATTGTTTCATCGAGCACCCTGATCAGCTGATCCGCAGCAACCAGCTCGTAATAAGCGCCGGCCGTTTCGGCAATCAACGCCGCCCGCATCAACTGACGCCCCTCAAGTGTGCTCATGAAGCGCGCCAGCGCCGCCTTCCGGCTGTTGCGCAGGCGTCCCCAGAGGTCGATCTCCCAGGAGCTTTGCAATCCGTAAAAAAAGTCGGGCAGGTGCTCCGGCACCGTCTCCCCGGACTTCATTTCGGTTGACCGGTTTCCGGCACCATCCATCGTGTAGCGGCCGAATTTACGCAGACCGGGCGCAGCAACAGCACTTACCTGGGGCGCCAGCACTGCCCGCGTCTGCAGCACCTGGGCCTCTGCCGCCCGGATCCGCTGCGCCACCGCCAGCAGATCGTAATTACGTGCCAGCACCGTATCGATGAGGGTGCGCAGACGTGTGGACGCGAAAAACTCCTGGTGCAGCGGTACTTTACCCGTCGCCGTATCGGAAACGCCTTCATAACGGGAGGGCATATCCGAACGGACCGGCAAAGTGGCAACACGTGGCACACTGCACCCCCCGGCCAGTAATACCACCAGGATAAAGAGCAAAAAAATCAAAGTCGGTTTGTAGCGATGATACATGGATTGGTTTGTTTCAATTGACAAGGGCCGACTCTTCGGAAGAGCGGGCAGTTTCGGTTTTCTCCTGGAGGGAAGTACGACCAGAAAGGCGTTCCTGCAGGGAGGCAAAAATGACGTAGAGTCCGGGCACGAGTACCACCCCGAAGAGGGTACCCAGAAGCATCCCACCGGCGGCGGCGGCACCAATGGTGCGGTTGCCGATGGCCCCAGCGCCCGACGCAAAAAGCAGGGGCACCAGTCCGGCAATGAACGCAAAGGAGGTCATCAGAATCGGACGTAAACGGGCAACAGCTCCGTCGATCGCCGCCCGCAACGGAGACCGGCCTTCTTTTCGACGCAGATCGGCAAACTCAACGATCAGGATGGCATTCTTGCCCAGCAGCCCGATCAGCATGATCATGGCCACCTGCGCATAGATATTGTTTTCGAGTCCCATCAGCCAAAGCAGGAAAAAAGCGCCGAATACACCGGTAGGCAAGGAAAGGATCACGGGCAACGGCAAGAGGAAACTCTCATATTGTGCCGCCAGCAGGAGGTAGACAAACAACAGGCACACCATGAAGATCAGTACCGCTTCATTGCCGGCCAGGGCCTGGTCGCGGGTGGCGCCGGCCCAGTCGTAGGAGTAGCCGGGTGGGAGAAGCCGGGCGGCCTCGGCCTTCAGGGCATCAATGGCCTGCCCGCTGCTGAATCCCTTGGCCTGCTCGCCGTTGATCATCGCAGCGGGGTACATGTTGTACCGGGTCACCACTTCCGGTCCGAAAACCTTCTCTATTTTGAGAAATGCCGACACCGGCACCATCTCTCCGTCACGATTCTTGACGTAAAGCGCCATGATATCTTCGGGTCGGGCACGAAATTCGGGCGAGGCCTGAACCATCACGCGGTAGAGCTGGCCAAAGCGAATGAAATTCGTGGCGTACTCACTACCCAGAAAAGTCTGCAGGGTGTTGAGGATATCGGCTACAACTACACCCTTCTGGGCGGCCAGGGCATTGTCGATCTGCACCAGGTATTGCGGGAAACTGGCATCGAAGGTGGTAAAGGCATTATCGATCTCCGGGCGCTTTGCCACCGAGTCGGAATAGCCGCGGGCAATCTGTTCGAGGCGTTGCAGGTCGCCCTTTCCGCTACGGTCGAGCAGGCGCATTTCGAAGCCGCTCGCATTGCCGAAACCCGGCACCGGCGGCGGTGTAAAAAACTCCACCTTGGCATCCTTGATAAAACGCGTCTTCTCTTTGAGCAGCTCAATGATTTCCTTGTCGGACAGCTTGCGCTCGTTCCAGTGCTTCAGACTGATCAGGTTCATGCCGAAGGAAGCGCCGGTACCATCAGAAAGCACGTTGAAACCGGCCAGGGTCGACACAGAGGAAACACCTTCGATCTGCTGCGCGGTTTGCTGGATGGCATCCACCACCTTTTCGGTACGCTCCAGGGTGGCTCCCGATGGCGTGGTCACACTCGCATAAATCGTCCCCTGGTCTTCATTTGGAATAAAGCCGGAGGGAAGCACCTGCGCAAAAATGCCGGTGAACACGCAAAACGCCGCCAGTGCGACGAAGGTCACGAACCTGCGGTTGGCGATCACATCCAGCAGCAGCCGATACTTGCCCGCAAGTCCGTCGTACCAACGGTTGAATCCACGGAAGAAGCGGGCCAGCAGCCCCTTTCGGGTGGTACCGGGCTGGTGCGGCTTCAGCATCAGCGCGCAGAGCGCCGGCGTAAGGGTCAGGGCCACCACACCCGAAAGCACGATCGACACGGCCATCGTCAGCGAGAACTGCCGGTAGAAAATTCCTGCCGATCCGGGCATGAAGGACACCGGTAGAAATACGGCCGACATAACCAGGGTAATGGCGATGATGGCACCGGTGATTTCCTGCATGGCGGCTTCTGTGGCGGCACGGGGCGATAGGTGCTCCTGCTCCATCTTTGCATGCACCGCTTCGATCACCACGATGGCATTATCGACCACAATACCGATAGCCAATACCAGCGCAAAAAGGGTAATCAGGTTCAGTGAGAAGCCCATGAGCTGGAGAAAGAAAAAGGTTCCGATCAACGACACCGGTACGGCAATGGCCGGAATGATGGTGGATCGGAAGTCCTGCAGGAACAGGAAAACCACCAGCGACACCAGGATAAAGGCTTCGATCAGGGTTTTCAGTACATCTTTGATCGATGCATCCAGAAAGGCGGATACATCATAACTGATGGTGTAATCAAGTCCCGGAGGAAAATCCTTCTTGAGTTCATCCATTCGCTTCTTGATATTACTGATCACTTCGCGGGCATTGGAACCCGGGCGCTGCTTGAGGAGGATGGCTGCGGAGGGCTTTCCGTTTTCCTTGGAAAGCACATCGTATTCCTGCGAGCCGAAATCCACTTCGGCAATGTCGCGCAACCGGATCAGTTCGCCGCTGCTGCCGCTTTTTATGATGATGTTTTCATACTGCTCCTTTGTGTTGAATTTACCGGTGTACTTCAACACATATTGCAGTGCCTGGGGACTACGCCCCGATGCCTCGCCGATCTTTCCGGGAGCCGCTTCTACGTTTTGCTGGCGCAGGCTGTTGATGACATCGTCGGAGGAGATTGCATAGCCCGCCATCTTCTGCGGATTGAGCCATACGCGCATGGCATATTCGCGCGAGCCCATGATATCGGCGAAACCCACGCCTTCGATGCGCTTCAGCTCGGGCATCAGGTTGATATCGGTGTAGTTGTACAGGAACTTTTCATCCATGGTGGAATCGTTGCTCAGCATGTTCACGTAGAGCAGCATGGAGTTCTGCACCTTTTCGATGATCACGCCGGCCTTGATCACTTCTTCGGGCAGCTCGTCGAGGGTGGACGATACGCGATTCTGAACGTTAACGGCGGCCACGTCGGGGTCGGTGCCTGCTTTGAAAACGATCTGAATGACACTCGTGCCGTCATTGCCCGAAACAGAAGACATATAGGCCATACCCGGAACACCGTTGATGGCGCGTTCGAGCGGTGTAACCACGGCCTTGACGCAGGCTTCGGCATTGGCGCCGGTGTACTTGGTCGTTACGTTTACTTCAGGGGGCGCAATGTCGGGAAACTGGGTCACCGGCAACTGGGTCAGTGCCAGGCCCCCCAGGAGGGTGATGATCAGTGAAATCACGATGGAGAGTACGGGTCTCCGGATAAAAATGCGGGTCATGAGCGGGGTTTGGTAGGAAAATGGTTTGTCGGCACAGCCAGGCAAGGCTCTGCCCTTCACAAGGCGCAGACCTCATGGCACTTACATCAGACAGAACCTCATCAGAGGCCGTTCAGCGGAACCGGGCGGGGCCGGATCTGCTGCCCCTCCTTCACCATCTGAATGCCTTCATAGAGGATCCGGTCGCCCGGCTGAAGTCCTGATTCGAGAACGTAGAGATGAGGAATGCGAAGCCGGGGCTTCACGGCGCGCATCCGAACCCGGTTGCCGGCATCAAGGGCAAACACATACGTTTTATCCTGTATTTCGAAAGTGGACTTCTGAGGAATCACCAGGGCCTGCCTGAGTTCTTCCTCTACCAGCACCTTGCCGCTGGCGCCATGCTTCAGCAGTTGCTGCGGGTTCCGGAAGCGGGCACGGAAAGAGATGTTTCCGGTTTGCCGGTCAATCTCGTTTTCCACGGTTTCAATGCGTCCTTTCTCGGCAAAGAGCTCGTTGTTCGCCAGCTGGAGCGATACATCCGCCATCTCTCCGAGGGTGTTTTTCTTTACGAACTCGATAAACTCCTTCTCCGACACCCGGAAATAGGCAAACACCTCCTGGTTGTTGGAGATCGTGGTCAGCAGGTCGCCTTCCATGACCAGGCTCCCGGTCTTGAAGGGAATACGGTTAATGACCCCCGTAAACGGCGCGCGTACTTCCGTGAAGGACAGGTTGAGCCGGGCAATGCCGATGGTCGCCTTTGCTTCCTCGATCCGTGCCTCAATCGCTTCTTTTCGGGCGCGGGCCATCTCGAGTTCCGTAGAGGAAACGATATTCTTTTCCGCAAGCGTACGGGTGTTCTGCAGCTCCACTTCGGTCACTTTCAGCTCGGCAACGAGACTCTTGTAGTGGGCATTAGCCTTCAGGAGGTTTTCCCGGAACTCGCGGCTGCTCAGGGTAAAGAGCAACTGTCCCTGCTGCACCGGGCGGCCTTCGTCCACATGAATCTTCTCGACAAAGCCCTTGACATGCGTCCGGATTTCGACATTCTGGAGCGACTGTATTTCTGCGATGTATTCGCGGGTAAACTGGGTATCCACCAGGGCCGGCTGAACTACCGGAAAGGTTTCAGGACGTACTTCGGGATCTTTGGAACGGGCGAAACAGCCTGCGAGCAGACCGGAGCACAGGACAATTACTGCCCCGGCAAAGGAATTTGTTCTCATTGCATTTCAGGTTATGGAAGTTGGAATTCCGCCCTGGGTAGGACGGGAGACGGAAGGTACCGGTGGCAAAAGGGGCCCGGCACTTCGCTGGTACGGACGTGACTAGTATTTTGGAGGCGGCAGTGGGATGTCGGCAAAGAAAATCCGGTAAGCTCCCATGCTGATCTCTCCTGGCTGGCAGGATGCACCCGCAGGCGGCAACGGGGGAAGCGGCAGGTAAGAAAGCCGCGGCTCTGCGTCTGTGTCGGCCGATTCGCCCTCGGGCACTTCGATGCTGGTTTCCATTGTGCCGTTGTCTTCAACCGGAAGGGCAGGCAGTTGTCTGCCGGCAAACGAACCTGTAGTTTCCGAAAGCCATCGCTCCATGACGGGCCGGGCAAGGCCTTGCAGCGCCAGCAACAGGAGTAATACAATCAGCAGAAACTTTTGCATCAGCTGCAAAAATAGAAGCAGGCACGGTGTGCTTCAGGGACGCTTTGCGTTTTTTTAACAGAGTTCTCCTGGCCGTACCACTTATCGGAACAACTTAAAACAAAGGGTTTTACGAGGCACTGCTTCAGCTTTCTCCCTTACCTTTAACCAAAGCAAGCGACCTTCTGATATGGCCGATTTTTTCAAAGACAAAGTAGTGGTGGTTACCGGCGGCACCGATGGAATCGGCCGTGCCCTGGTAGACCAGTTGCTGGTACTGGGCGCCCGCGTTGCCACCTGTGGGCGTAACCAGGACAAAATCTACCAGCTCCAATCGGAGTATCCTTCTTACCCGCTGCATACCTATCTCGCCGATGTGAGCAGCGAAAATGACTGTCGCAATTTCATCCAGTCCACGATCAAAATTTATGGGGGCATCGATGTGCTGATCAACAACGCGGGCATATCCATGCGGGCCTTGCTGAAGGATGCGGATGTGGAAGTGCTCCGGAAAGTAATGGACATCAATTTTTTCGGCGCGGTTTACTGCACCCGCTTTGCCCTCGGATCGCTCACTACGCGGAAGGGAACGATCGTCGGAATATCTTCGATCGCCGGTTACCGGGGGCTGCCGGGACGAAGCGGTTATTCGGCTTCCAAGTTTGCCCTGCAGGGCTGGCTGGAGGCGATCCGCACGGAGCTCGCGGCCGATGGCGTGCACGTGATGTGGGTGTGTCCGGGTTTTACCACCTCCAACATCCGGAATGTGGCGCTGAATGCGGAAGGCCAGCCACACGGCGAAAGTCCCATGGAAGAAAACCGGCTGATGCCTGCCGAAGAATGTGCCCGGGAAATCCTTTCTGCCATCAGGCACCGCCGCCGCAGCCTGGTGATGACCCTGCAGGGGAAACAGACGGTTTTTATGAACAGGTTCTTTCCTTCCTGGGCCGACCGCCTTGTGCAAAAATTCTTCTTCAAAGACGGAAAGCTGGTAAAATAGCGGCTTCCCGCCGATCTTAATAACTAAATGGCCGGTCATACTACACTTTTCTCCCGCAGATTGAGGAAATTTGCAGCCTCGCCCTTTTGAAACATGCCCCTCGTAACCCTCACATCCGATATTGGCCAGCAAGATTATCTTGTTGGCGCCATCAAGGGGCGGTTGCTGCGTATTAATCCCGAGTTTCGGATCATCGATATTTCCCACAGCCTCTCCCCTTTCAACTCCCCGCAGGCGGCCTATGTTTGCCGGAGTGCGATAAAGAATTTTCCCGAGTTCACCTTTCACATCGTTCTGATCAACCTGTTCGAATCAAAACCCGATCAGCTGCTGCTGGCCTATCACAACAACCAGTATGTGGTATGCGCCGACAACGGCCTGCTGGAAATGATCCTCGAAGACCGGCCGGAGATGGTCATCGGCATTCCGATGGACAAGTCGGCCATAAAAAATACGCTTTATTGCATCGATGTGGCGGCCAAAGGCATCACCCAGCTCGTCAACGGCGAACCGGTGCAGCAAATCGGAACGCCCGACGCTACCTATATCGAAAAGAATCCGCTCCGCCCGCTGCATGGCGAGGGCTGGATCGAAGGACATATCATTTTCATCGACAATTTCGAAAACGTGGTGGTAAACATCACCCAGGAACAGTTTGAACAGCAGCGCCGGGGCAGGCGATTCAAAATCGTGTTCAAACGCGACGAAGTGATCGACCGGATCAGCGGCTCCTATGCCGACGTGCCTCAGGGCGAAAAGCTGGTACTCTTCAACAGCGCGGGCTATATGGAGATTGCCATCAATAAGGGTAATGCAGCCGGACTTTTCGGCCTGCGCGGCTTCAACGACAAAACAGCCACCACCCAGAACCGGCTTTTTTATCAAACCGTAAAAGTATTCTTCGAAGCATGATCGTTCGGGTGGTCAAAATGGTGTTCCGCGCCGAGGAAACCGAAGCCTTCCTTGCTTATTTCGACGGGCGCAAAGAGCGGATCCGCGGCTTTGACGGCTGCATGCACCTCGAGCTCTGGCAGTCGCCACAGGATCCCCGTATTTTCTTTACTTACAGCCACTGGCTGTCCGAGGCCCACCTCGAAGCCTACCGCCGCTCCGAATTCTTTGATGAAACCTGGCGTGCTACCCGCGCCAGATTCGCGGCGCCCGCGGAAGCCTGGACGGTGCTGCCCCGCTACGTTTCCTGAAGATCCCCGTCCATCCTGCCCAGGGGCCTTTGTTACTGATTATTTATTATTCGTTATTGTTTCTTCCCTTCCCTATATTTTTGCGAGATTCCGCGAAAACCGTGTTTTAACAACCATCACTCTGTATGAATTTCAAAAAAGTGAACAACCTGACCGGCTGGGCTGTAGGCATTCTTGCCACGCTGGTCTACGTACTGACCGCCGAGAAATCGGGTAGCTTCTGGGATTGCGGCGAATTCGTTTCCGCCGCCTACAAGCTGCAGCTCCCCCACCCTCCGGGCGCTCCCGTGTTTACCCTGCTCGGCCGCTTCTTCATCATCCTGTTCGGCGATAACCCGGCAACCGCCGCGATGGCCGTAAACATCATGAACGCCGTTGCCAGCGGCCTTACGATCCTGTTCCTTTTCTGGACGATCACCCACTTCGCCAGGAAGCTGATGGTTGGCTTTTCGGAAGAGCCTACCGGCGCCCAAACCTGGACCATCATGGCCGCCGGCACCGTAGGCGGCCTCGCCTACACCTTTACCGATTCTTTCTGGTACAGCGCCGTGGAAGGTGAAGTGTACGCTCTTTCCTCTTTCTTCACGGCGCTCATGTTCTGGGCGATGCTGAAGTGGGAACGAGCCGACATAGCCGCCGGCACCGACCGGCAGCTGCGTGCCTATGCCGATCGTTGGATCGTATTCATCGGATTGCTCACCGGCCTTGCCATCGGCGTTCACCTGCTCGGCATCCTGACCATTCCGGCCATGGTGATGATCTATTACTACCGCCGCTACGAATACACGCAGAAAGGAGCATTCATCGCCTTCCTGATTGGATGCGGCATCACCGGCGTTATCCAGGTGGCCGTGGTTCAGTGGACCGTTAAAATGGCCGGCAAGTTCGACATCGCCTTTGTCAACGGCTTCGGCCTTCCCTTTTTCTCGGGCTTCATCCTGTTCTTCCTGCTGCTGGGCGTTGCCGTCTGGTTTGGCCTCCGGGTAGCCTCTAAAAACAACTGGAGCTTCCTGAGACTTGGTCTCTGGTTTTTCACCTTTATCATGCTGGGCTACTCGCTGTATGCCACCACCATGATCCGCTCGAACGCCAACCCGGGCATCGACATGAACAATGTCGACAACCCGATGAGCCTGAACTATTACCTCGGACGTGAACAATATGGTGCTGCGCCGCTCGTCTACGGACCGCACTTCATGTCGGAGCCCAAGAAAGATGAAAGCGGGCGTCAGAATGAACTGGAAGAAGGCCCGATGCGTTACACCCGCTCGGCAAAGCGCTACGAGGAAATCGGCCGCCAATTGGAGTTCGTTTACGAGCCATCGCAAAAAATGCTGTTCCCCCGGATGTGGGAGCGCGATAACTCGCAGGGCCGTATCGACGCCTATGGTACCTGGCTCGGCCTGGAGCGACTCAGCGACGGCACCTACGAAACACCCAATTACGGGCACAACATCAAATGGTTCGTCTCTTACCAGATGGGCTTCATGTACTGGCGCTATTTCCTGTGGAACTTCGCCGGGCGTCAGAATGACGTTCAGGGTGATGGCAACAAGCGCGACGGAAACTGGATATCGGGCATCAGCGCCATCGATGACTCCCGCCTCGGCGATCAGTCGCGCCTGCCGGAAGCATTGCGCACGAACAAAGCCAACAACAAACTCTACCTGCTCCCTTTCATCCTCGGCATTTTCGGCTGTGTCTATCATTTTCTGAAAGATCGCCGCGACTGGATCGTTTCCTTCCTGCTGTTTTTCTTCACCGGTCTGGCCATCGTGCTTTACCTGAACCAGCCGGGCAACCAGCCGCGCGAGCGCGATTATGCCTATGTCGGCTCCTTCTATGCCTTTGCCATCTGGATCGGTCTCGCCGTAGTCGGCTTCGTTCGGCTTGCCCGCGAACATAACGAACGCAGCACGCTCCTGAACAGCCTGCTCTATGGCGGCCTTGCGTCCTTCCTGGTGGTGCTGATGGGCAATTCCACGACAACCGCCGGACCGGCCATGGGCAGCGCACTGCTGGCAGCCCTCATCTATGCCGTAGTAGTGGGTGTTGTTTACTTTGTGGTGAAGGCGGTCAGTGGAAAAGAAGGAAGACTGGCACCTGCAGCAGCGCTGGCTTTCCTGTTGTGCCTGTCGGCACCCGTGGTCATGGCCCTCCAGGAGTGGAACGACCATGACCGGAGCCAGAAAGTTCTTGCCCCGGACCTGGCACGCAACTACCTCGAAAGCTGCGCGCCCAACGCCATCCTGTTCACCTTTGGCGACAACGATACCTATCCGCTCTGGTACCTGCAGGAAACCGAAGGCGTACGCCCCGATATCCGCATCATCAATACCAGCCTGCTGGGTATTGACTGGTATGTGAACCAGCTACGCTACAAAGTGAACCAAAGCGCCCCCATCGATGTGATCTGGTCGGAACAGCAGATAACCGGCCTTCCCTACATCTATTATGATCCGCAGGGCGCTCCGAAAGAGCCGGTTGATCTCTACACGATGATGAAAGACAAAGTGGGCCAGCAGCTTCAGAATGAAGACAGAACCCGCTTACAGGTCTTCTACAACACGCATAATTTCACGGTTCCGGTCAACGAAAAGGCAGTGCGGGCCAATGGCACCGCTAACCCCGACGATATCGTTGTGCCGCAGCTGCAGATCAACGTGCCGCCGCAGAGAGGCATGACCTTGGATCAACTCACCATTCTGAACGTGATCGCTGCCAATGCCGCCAAAGGCTGGGAGCGCCCGATTTATTTCACCTCTCCCTATGGCGAGCTCGGATTCGGCCAGTACCTGCGCAAAGACGGCATGACCTACCGCCTGGTGCCGGTTCAGAACACCTTCCCGCAGCAGAACTGGATCGTTGATCAGTATCTGCGCGGAACGGCCATCCGTGACAACAACACGGAGCGGATGCACCAGAATATGATGAACAAATTCCGCGGCGGCAATGCGCACATTCCCGGAGTTTACTTCGACGAAGAAAACCGCCGCCACCTGCTGACCATCCGCGCCACCTTTGCCGAGGCAGCGGGCAACCTGGGCGACAAGGGTGATAAAGCCCGCGCACAGCAGCTGCTGAATAAAGCAGAAAGCCTGATTGCTCCTGTCAACATGCCCTATGGCATGACCGGCCGGTTCGGATCGCACAACCAGACAGGCCTCATTTACCTCGAAGGGGCCTACAAGGCCGGCCATATGGAACTCGCCGCCCGTATCAAGGCATCCCTGCTGAAAGACATGAAGGAGCAGAAGGCTTATTACGAATACCTGAAAACGGAGAAAGAAGACTTCTATGCTTCCGTTGCCCGGGAAGACGATATCAACAATTTCCTGCTCGAGCAGATCCTGCCCGCCATCGAGCGGAAGTACAATCCGGCAGCGGCAGCACCGGCCACAGAAGGTGTTGGCACGCAGGCGCAGCCTCAGGCAGCTGACACCACGCAGCAGCCCCGCTGATACCGTTTCCGCATCGATTTCCAGAAAAACCCTCCCACGGCGGAGGGTTTTTCTTTAACATTGAACTTGCAGGCCCTGAATTGGTTTTATTGTAGCTTGTACTGTTTATGCAAGGATTTCATTTCACCCGCTTCGAACCTGGCCAGGATGGGAAAACACGCTTTGAGCAGCTGTTGGACCTCTTTGTGCAGCTGCTTACCTACACCAGTGGCGACGTGCAGGAAGCCCTGCAGTGGCTGAATGAGCTCGACAAGCAATACGAGCTTACCGACGATGAGTATGGGATCGGTGATTTTATTGAAGACCTGCGCGACAAGGGCTATATCACCGAAGAAAACAATACCGGTACCATCCGCATTACACCGAAGACCGAACAGGGCATCCGGAAGAGGAGCCTCGAAGAGATCTTTGGCAAGCTGAAAAAAGCCCGCTCGGGAGAACATAATACGTTTCGGCCCGGACAAGGTGACGAGCAAAGCCCGAACACCCGTCCCTTTCAGTTTGGCGACCTGCTCGAGCAGATCGACTTCACAGAATCGATCCGTACGGCGCAAATCAATCACGGCGTGGAGCGCTTTTCGATGAATGAAGATGACCTGCAGATCCGCGAGCAGGACTTCAAAGCGCAGACCTCCACCGTGTTGATGATCGACATTTCGCACTCGATGATTCTTTATGGAGAAGACCGCATCACGCCTGCGAAAAAAGTGGCCATGGCGCTCAGTGAACTGATCACGACGAAGTATCCGAAGGATACGCTCGATATCGTCGTTTTCGGGAATGATGCGTGGCCCGTGGAGATCAAAGACCTGCCCTACCTGCAGGTCGGACCTTATCATACCAATACCGTTGCCGGTCTCGAGCTGGCCATGGACATCCTCCGGCGCCGCAAAAATCCGAACAAGCAGATCTTCATGATCACCGACGGAAAGCCTACCTGTCTGAAAATCGGCAAACGCTACTACAAAAACTCCTTCGGTCTCGACCGGAAGGTCACGAGCCGCTGTATGAACCTGGCTGCTCAATGCAAAAAACTGAAAATCCCGATCACGACCTTCATGATCGCCACGGATCCATACCTGCAGCGCTTTGTGCAGGAGTTTACGGAAACCAACAACGGAAAAGCGTTCTTTGCCTCGCTCGACAAGCTCGGTGCCTTTATTTTCCGGGATTTTGAGAGCGGGAAAAGAAAGACGCTGTATTAGAAAAAAGAATATAGAATGATGAGTTTAGATATCAAAAGAGTGAATACACTTGGCGAGCTTAAAGAGAGCGGCTACCGTTCGCGCAGCATCCAAGAAGAGATCCGGGAAAACCTGATTGGAAAACTGCAGAAAGACGAAGAACGCTTTACAGGAATCATCGGATACGAAGAGACGGTTATTCCGGATTTGGAACGGGCGCTGCTCAGCAAACACAACATCCTTTTTCTCGGACTGCGCGGGCAGGCAAAAACAAGGATGGCGCGGCAGATGACCAGCCTGCTGGATGAGTGGATCCCGGTAATTGCCGGCTCCGATATCAACGACGACCCGCTCCTCCCGCTGTCGCGTTTTGCGCGCGACCTGATCGCGGAAAAGGGCGACGCCACGCCCATTGAATGGATGCACCGCAGCCAGCGCTACGGCGAAAAGCTGGCCACTCCGGATGTGAGCGTAGCCTACCTCATTGGCGATATCGATCCGATCAAAGCGGCCAACCTGCGCCTGTCCTTTGCCGATGAGCGCGTTATTCATTATGGCATTATTCCAAAAAGTAACCGCTCGATCTTTGTGATCAACGAGTTGCCCGATCTGCAGGCTCGCATTCAGGTGGCCCTTTTCAACATCCTGGAGGAAGGAGACGTGCAGATCCGCGGCTTCAAATTGCGCCTGCCCCTCGCTATCCTCTTCGTTTTTACGGCAAACCCCGAAGACTACACCAACCGCGGCTCCATCGTTACCCCCCTGAAAGACCGCATCCAGAGCCAGATCCTGACGCATTACCCGAAAAGCCTGGAAGATGCATTGGCCATCACCGAACAGGAAGCCGACCTGGAAGAGGACCAGAAAGAGAGAGTAGTCATCTCCGACCTGGCAAAACGCCTGATCGAGCAGGTGGCTTTTGAAGCACGCGCCAGCGAATTTGTCGACAAGAAAAGCGGCGTCAGCGCCCGCCTCACCATCTCGGCTTTTGAAAACGCAGTCAGTGCGGCCGAACGCAGAGCCCTGATCAACCGGGAAGACAACACGCAGGTCTGGATCTCCGACCTGGTGGGCATCATCCCCTCCATCACCGGGAAGATCGAGCTCGTGTATGAAGGCGAGCAGGAAGGCCCCTACCAGGTGGCCATGAACCTGCTCAACAAAGCCATGCGCACGCAGTTTGCACAGTACTTCCCGAACCCCGAAACACTCAAGAAGCGGGCTTCCCGCAAAGGCGAAACGCCACAGGCTGTTGACAATCCGTATCGGGCCGTCATCAACTGGTTCGACAAAGGAAACCATGTGAACCTGCTGTTTGGCAGCAGCGACCGCGACAAGATCAACCAGCTCTACCAGGTAGACGGGCTGCATGCGCTGGTCGTGAAACAATATGGCCATTGCACGGAAGCCGAAACGGCACTGCTGATGGAGTTCGTGTTGCATGGACTTTCCTCCTACTCCCTCATCAGCAAAAAGATCCTCGAAAACGCAGTGGAGTTCAAGGACCTCGTCGGCAGTATGTTTACCATGCCTTCCGCAGGCGCTGAGGAAGATGATGAAGACGAGGAGGACTTCCGCTGAACCCTGCGGTTAGTTCACATCAACCGTGTCGGTCTTGAACAACTGATCCTTGTAGAAATACCGTAACAGGTATCGTCCTGAAGACGTTGCAACCGGCAGCGTATAGGCCGTGTCGACTATTTGTAGTACGTCGGCGCAAACCCGCCCGCGGGAGCGTGTGGCTTCCATCCGGATCTCGTAGGTTCGGGGCTGGGGCATGGCCAGCCTGATGCCATAAAACTCATGACAGGAGTTAGGAAGCTCCGTTCGAAGCCGGGCGATCACATCGCTGCCCGCAGCGAGCGCGCGCGGCGTGCTGGCGGCGGTGATGGGCAAGGGAACAATGTCGCGCTCATCAATGGGTTTGACACAGCTCTGTAAGAGGCAAATGGTGCTCAAGGTCAGCAGGTACTTCATCATCTTTTCCGATTTTCCTTTCGACAACTTCAAGGCCGCATACGTTGCACCGGGTGCAGCCCTCAGATCACGTTCACTTCCCTTTCGAGTTGCACACCGAATCTTTGCTGCACCGAGGCAATGATTTCTTCGCTGAGCGCATACACTTCCGCTCCGCTTGCATTTCCATAATTAACCAGCACAAGTGCCTGTTTCGGGTAGCAGCCCGCATCGCCCCTGCGGAAACCTTTCCAGCCACACTGTTCGATCAGCCATCCGGCCGCCAGTTTCATACCGGCCTCCTGCGGATAGGCCACTATTTCCGGGAACTCTTCCTTCAGGGCCGCATACTGCGGCATCGGCACCTGCGGATTCTTAAAGAATGATCCGGCATTGCCCACTTCACGCCAGTCGGGCAGCTTAGACGTACGAATGTTGATGACCGCCTGCGCGATGGCCCGGATACTGAGTTCCTGAACGCCCATCTGCTCCAGCTCCTGCCGGATGGCCCCGTAAGACGTGTGAAACTCGGGCTGACGGCGCAAACGGTAGGTTACCGAGGTAATGATAAACTGACCTTTGTATTTGTTTTTGAAGATGCTTTCGCGGTAGCCGAAAGCGCAATCCTCGCGCCCGAAGGTGTGCATGACCCGGTCTCCGATATGAAAGGCCTCCAGTTGATGAAAGATATCCTTGATCTCGACACCGTAGGCGCCGATGTTCTGCATGGGCGAGGCGCCCACGCTCCCCGGAATAAGCGACAGGTTTTCCATCCCGGCAAAATTGTGCTCCACGCAATGCTGTACCAGCGCATGCCAGTTGACACCACCACCTGCTTTTACATAAAAAAAATCTTGATCTTCACGCACAACCTCGATGCCGCCGATCTCGTTACGCAGCACCAATCCGTCGAAATCGCGGGTCAGCAAGACATTGCTGCCGCCACCCAGCACCAGCAACGGAAGTCCGGCTCCGGCCTCAAGAAGAGCCGGCAGCGCACCGGCATCCGCAAAAGAGGCGTAATAACGTGCGGTGGCTTCAATACCAAAAGTGGTGAGGGGCTTCAACGCCACCTGTTCCTGTAGGGTCATGGATGTAAAGCTAAGGGCTTTGCCACAACCGGACTCAGCCACGGTTGCAAGACCCTTTTTTCTATTTTTAGGAATGCAAAAACCAATCCGCGCAGCGCTGCTGGGCGCTACAGGCCTTATCGGAAGACACCTGCTCCATGCGTTACAGGCAGAACCGCTCGTGGAGACAATCAATGTGCTGGTGCGCCGTCCGATCGATCAGGCACACCCGCGAACGGCCATTAAGCTGGTGAACTTCGCCGATGCCGAATCAGTCCGGCTCGCCCTGGAAGGCGCCAGCCATATTTTCTGCGCGGTTGGTACCACGCAAAAGAAGGTACAGGGCGATGAAGCAGCCTACCGGAAGGTCGATTACGAAATTCCTGTTCAGGCAGCCCGATGGGGCAAAGCCAACGGTTGCCGGCATTTCCTGCTCGTTTCTTCAGTGGGTGCCGATCCGGGCAGCAATAACTTCTACCTGCGGACAAAAGGCGAAACGGAGAAGGCCATCGCCATGAGCGGCATCGAGACCATCTCTTTTTTCCGTCCCTCCCTGCTGCTGGGGCATCGTCCGGAAAGCCGTCCGGGTGAGCGCCTGGGCCAGCTGTTGCTGCCTTTGGTATCGCCGCTGCTGGCCGGCAAGGCGGCACGCTATAAACCGATTCGGGGTGCCGATGTAGCATCCGCCATGGTTCGTCGTGCGTTGCAACCTGTGGAGGGAACCGAAATCTTCCATTACCGGGAGATAATGACCTTGCTGAAAAGCTGATAAAAGGGTGGCCCTATAAGGCATCCACATCCACTACCACCTGCACCTTTTTGAAACGGTTTTCGAAGTGCAGCGCGGCACAATGCCGGTGAATATCCTCCTTGCATTTTTTGATGAGCGCGCTGTCGCGCGGCAGCTTGACCATCAGCTCCATCAGGTACTGGTTGCGTACGCGGTTTACGGTAGGCTCTGCGGGACCTACAAGGTAGGGCTCATAGGGTGTGGCCAGCTTGCGGGTGAGGAAGTGTGCGGCATCCGTCACCACCTCGCGCTCCTTGTGGCGGAAATGCAGCATGATGATACGGGAAAAGGGCGGGTAAAAAAATTGCCGGCGCTTATCGATCTCTTCAGCATACATGGAAATATAGTCGTGACGCAGCAGGTGTTGCAGCAAGGGATGATTGGGCGTGTTGGTCTGGATCAACACCTCACCTTTTCCATCACGGCGTCCTGCCCGCCCGCTCACCTGCTCCATTAGCTGGAAGGCGCGTTCGTGTACACGGAAATCGGCAAAATGCAGCAGCCCGTCGGCATCGATCACACCCACAAGTTCCACGTTGTCGAAGTCCAGTCCTTTCACCACCATTTGCGTTCCCACCAGCACATCGAGCTTTTTCTGCTCAAATTGCTGAATGAGCACGTCATGTGCGTTCTTGTTCCGGATGGCGTCGAAGTCCATACGCCCCACCCTGGCTTCCGGAAGCTGCTCCGACAACACCTCCTCGATACGCTCGGTGCCGAAGCTTTTTTGCACCAGTTTGTCGGAACCACAGCCCATACAGGTATGCACGGTCGGATACACCTGTCCGCAGTAGTGGCATTTCAGTTTATTGGAAAACTTGTGGTAGGTGAGCGACACATCGCAGTGTTTGCATTGTGCGATCCAGCCGCAGACGGTACACAGCTGGTAGGGGGCATAACCACGCCGGTTCTGGAAAAGGATGATCTGTTTACCGCGTGCGATGGTACTTTTCATCTCCTCGAGCAGGTGCACAGAGAACATCACCTTTTCGCCCTGCTTGCGCGGCACGGCCCGTAGATCTACCAGCTGAATAGACGGGAGCTTGACGTCGCCGTAGCGTTCATTGAGTTCCACCAGGCCGAACTTGCCCGCTTTCGCGTTGAAGTAAGTTTCCAGCGAAGGCGTGGCACTTCCAAGCAGTACTTTGGCGCCGCTGAGTCCGCCCAGGTAAATGGCGGCATCGCGGCCCTGATAACGGGGAGCGGGTTCCTGCTGTTTGTAAGACGTATCGTGCTCCTCGTCGCAGATAATCAGCCCCAGGTCCTGGAAGGGAAGAAAGAGCGAAGAGCGGGCCCCCAGCACAACCTTCAGCTCGCCGGTTTTCACCTTGTTCCAGATCTCCACCCGCTCATTCTGGTTGAAACGGGAATGGTAAATGCCGATGTGGCCCCCGAAATATTTCTGAAGGCGGCGGATGATCTGTGCGGTGAGTGCGATCTCCGGCAACATATAGAGGACCTGCCGGCCCTGCCGGATCAACTGCTCGATGAGCCGGATGTAGATCAGGGTCTTACCGCTGGAAGTAACGCCGTGAAGCAGGCAAACCGGTTTGTTCTGCAGCGCTTCCTCCACTTCGAGAAAGGCACGTTGCTGGGCGGCTGTCAGCTCAAAATCGATCCGGACGTCTTTGGGTAAAAAGAACAGCCGGTCTACGTTCCGGCGCTCGGTGCGCAGGATGCCTTTATCGACCAGCCCCTTCAGCTGGGCATCACTGGCCCCCGATTTTTTCAGCAGCGCGCTTTTGGTGACCTCTCCCTCCGTTTTCATCAGATGCAGGTAACCAAGCAGCAATTCCATCTGCTTCGGGGCCCGGCTCCAATTGTTCAACAGTTCCGAAAGCCGGTCTTCATTGCTGTATTCGGGCTGCAGCACCACGAAGGTTTCCTTGCGGGGGGCATAGGTCTGCTTCAGCGACTCCCATACATGGCATACGCTCTTTCCGATCAGCTTATTGACCACCGGGTATACGTGCGCCGTGTCGAGAATCTGCTGTACCTCTGCCAGGCGCAGCTCATGCTTCATCAGCAAAGCCTCGGCAACGAGGTATTCTTCCGACTCGAGGTCGGAAAAGTCGTCGCCGTACTCGTCGTTAAAAACAAGAACGGTCTCACTCGAAAGTTTGAAGTGCGCCGGCAAGGCGGCAGCCATCACATCTCCTTCGGTACAGCAATAGTAGCTGGCGAGCCATTCCCAGAAATCAGGCTGCCAGGGTTGGATCACGGGCTCCGGGTCGAGCACGCTGAGAATGTCCTTGACGGCAACACCCGCGGGTGCCTGTTCGTGCAAGGCCTTTACGATACCTGCATAGCGCTTTTGCCTGCCGAGGTTTACCTCCACACGGCACCCTATCCGCACCTGAGAACGGAGGGCTTCCGGTACAGACCACGTATAATTACGGGGAAGGGCCAGCGGTATGAGAATCTCGGCAAACATCCGGGTACAAATAAAAAATGCCTAGTTCAGGGAGAAGGGAAAAAGCCGGTACTGCTGATTGATGATACGGCGATACTAGAAACGGCCGCCCCCGAAATTCAGGACCAGCCCGCCTTTCAGGTTGAAGTGCTCCAGCAAATTGGAAAGCCGGCTCAGCTCTCCGCCGGTCAGCCTGTCGGCTACACGGATCGCCACCACCAGGCGGCGCGAGAAAGCCAGTTCAAACACGTGCTCCCCAATCGTTTCACCCTGGTAGTGAACAGGAAGGCTAAACCGGCAGTCAAAGTCGGTAAGGCCGGCATGCAGCAGCTCCAGACAAAGTGCTTCCAGGTATACCTCCGTAGCGAACCCGCAGCCCAGGGCCTCATAAACCTTCCGGGCACAGGTTGTGATCGTTCGCATCAGGCGATTAAGCGTAGCATCATCCATCAGGTCCCAAATGTAGGGCAGGCAGGTCAAACGTTGGCATCACCGGTGCTGATCCAGGGGGCTTTCCAGCGAAGCAAGCCTTCTTCCATCCGCCGGTACACCTCCCCCTTCAGCTGAGCCACCTGATCAAGTGTATAGCCCCCTACCGAAACCGGTTCGAGGAACACCGAACGGCTGCGGCCGGGGTTGAGGCTGAATACACTCCGTGGGTGCATCCGGCTCCAGGTGTCGAGCATCAGGACCGGCTGCAAGGGGGTGCCTGTTTCGATGGCGATCCGGAACGCCCCGTCATAAAAGTCTTTCAGGGGGGCACCCGTTTCGTTAAAAGTTCCCTCGGGGAACACAAGCACGGAAACACCCTTCCGGATCGTTGACTTGAGCAGCTCAACACTGCGGGCACGATGCTCCGGGCTGCTGCGGTCGACCGAAACTATGGCATTGCGGTAGATAAACCCGAAGACGGGCACCCGGGCCGTTTCTGCTTTCCCCAGCGGACGAACCGGGTGCCGGAAGGTCTTCACAATGACGGGAATGTCGAAATAAGATACATGGTTGGCCACATAGATGAAGGAAGCCTGGGCATCAACCGGGCTTTCGAAGAGATTTCGATGCCAGACACCGATCAGGAAAAACCAGGTATCGGCCCAGACGATACAGGCGCGGTAGAGCAGGTTACCGCCGCGTATCCTGCCGAACAGGGAAGCAACGAGGGCCCACAGGAACACCGGGATCATCAGTGCAACAAAAAGCACCATGGCGTAAAGGGCATACAGGATCCGAAAGGGCATCAGCAGAAAACGCATAGGATTCAACGGGATTTACGCTCGTCGCCGGGGCAAAAGCAATCGAAATCGACGCGCAGGTTGTAACAGGTGATCACTTTGGTGATGTCGGCACATTGGGCAAAGATGACACGGATGGATTCGCCATCGCGGGTTTCGCCCTGAAGGGCGAAGGTGGGACAAGGCTTATCGTTACGGTCACTTTTCGCCAAGTTGATGATGCCGCGGTCCATGATTTCACGGATATCAGCTTCACTGATGGCACGACAGGACATCCGGCAGCGGGCATGTTTGGTATAAACCAGGTTGCGGGGCGAACGATCAAACAGCTCCCGCGCAGGCGGCTCACTCCAGCGCTGCCGCAGGAAGACACTGGCCAACACCCCCAGCAACAGGAGCAAAAGCAACAGATTCCGGGATCTCATCGGGCGAAAGGTAGGGCGATTTTCCGCAACCTGATTCGGGCAGCGGCAGTAGGATCTGTTAACGATCCCTGAAAGCGCACCGACAGGTGTAGCCCGCTCTCCTCATAGCCGCCCGACTTCGTATCTTTGCGCGCTATGACCGTTCAGCGCACTGTTGCCTTTCATACCCTGGGCTGCAAGCTTAATTTCTCGGAAACCTCTACCCTGTCGCGGCATCTGGAGGCCGAAGGCTTTGTAAAGAAGGAGTTCGAGGAGGAGGCCGACGTGTATGTCATCAATACCTGCTCGGTTACGGATAATGCCTATAAGGAATGCCGGCAGCTGGTGCGCCGCATACAGCGCAGGGCCCCGCACAGCCTGGTCGTTATCACCGGCTGCTATGCGCAACTGAAACCTAAGGAGATCTCGGAGATTCCGGGGGTAGACCTGGTGCTGGGAGCTTCCGAAAAGTTCAATCTTGCCTCCCATCTGCATGAGCTTACAAAAGGCGATGCCACCCGGATTTCCTCTTGCGATATCGACGCGGTAACCGGCTTCCATGCCTCCTGGTCGGTGAACGACCGGACCCGTACCTTCCTGAAGGTGCAGGATGGCTGCGACTATACCTGCTCTTTCTGCACGATTCCGATGGCCCGGGGCAAAAGCCGCAGCGACACTGTCGAAAATGTGGTAGGCCATGCCCGCACGCTGGCAGCCAACGGCGTGAAGGAAATCGTTTTGACCGGGGTCAACCTCGGCGACTTCGGGAAAGGTGCCGACGGCGGCCGCTTGCATGAGGAGAGCTTTTATGATCTTATTCAGGCACTCGACGAAGTGGAGGGTATTGAGCGCTACCGTATTTCTTCCATTGAACCCAACCTGCTCAGTCCCGAGATCATTTCGTTTGTAGCCAGGAGCCGGGCCTTCATGCCGCATTTTCACATTCCGCTGCAAAGTGGCTCCAACGAAATTCTGGGCAAAATGCGCCGGCGCTACCGTCGCGAGCTCTATGCCGAGCGCGTGGACCTGATTCGCGACCTGATGCCGCATTGCGCCATTGGTGTAGACGTTATCGTGGGCTTTCCTTCTGAGTCGGATGCCCATTTTCGCGAGACCTTCGAGTTCCTGCATGCCCTCGATGTATCGTACCTGCATGTATTCACCTATTCGGAACGGGCGGAAACGAGCGCACTGGAAATTACGCCGGTGGTTCCGGTATCGATCCGCAATGAGCGCAACAAGACGCTTCGCAATCTCAGTTACCTCAAGCTGCAGCATTTCACGGAGCAACACCGGGGGCAAACGCGCCAGGTTCTTTTTGAGGGACATGAGAAGAACGGGATGATGGAAGGCTACACCGACAATTACATCCGAATTCAGACGCCCTACCGGTCCGAGTGGGCAAACCGCATCATCGACTGGACCGTATAACTAACAGAATGAAGAAATTTCAGGCCAGCATTCATTTCGACTGGAACGAGGAAGCCATGGAAGTTATCCCGGCGCATCGTGCTTATATCAATGAGCTGATCGATGATCTGATCATTGAGCATTATGCCGTGAGTATGGATACGCAGCAGGTATGGATTACATTGAATGCCGATACGATCGAGCAGGCCGAAGAAATACTGGAGCAGTCGCCTTTCAGCCCGTTCTGGAGCGTATCGCTTTGCGAATTGTTTTTGTGGGATGGTCACAACTATCGTCTTCCGGCAGTACGGCTTAACTAAGCGCAGCGGAAGTAGCATGACGGGAGAACAGGGGCGTCCGGGAAAACACTTCAGCAGGCACCTGAAGGCGTTTACCGTCAACGATGAGCCAAAACTGTCGGCCGTGCCATCCACGCGCAGGCCAGTATTCTTTACGGGTAACGATTCCGGGGCCACCTGCAGCAACGACCTCGTTAAGTATCGTATAACAAAGTAGTTCCTGCTCCTTTCCTGCCCGACAGTAAACGGCCCGGATCCTGACGCCCGGCAGCAGGCGGGGAAAGTTATCGTATTGGGTGCGATGCAGGGGAAAGATCATCCCGCCCGCCCGGATATGAGGTACCTCCCGGTAGCCTGGGTTATCGGCCCTGAGCTTGCGCAAATACACGAAGGCGTCCGTGATCTCCAGTTCGCCATCGTACCATTCCCCCCGTGCTACAAGGCGCGCATAGCGGGCACTATCATGCCCCTGCTGGTAGTATCCTGAGCAGACGATCAGCAGAAACAACATGATCAGCGCGCCCAGGATACGGAGCACGAGGCCGGGCTGAAGCATAATCATGAGTCCCAACACAGACAGGGCCGCCAGAAAGTAAAGCCAGGTTTTTCGTTGCCAGTTGCGCTCGGCGGCTAAACGGCTGAGGAGCAGGGTTTTTTCTGAGGAAAATGCAGTTGCTTCAGACATGGGAACCTGGTTTCGGACACGAAAAGCTGCCCTTCGTTGCGAGGGGCGATTGAACCGTTACTGAAAGGTACGGATATTGCGTTGGACAGGTTTCGGGACGCTCGAGGTGCAGTACTTGTAAGTCATCCAGCGATTTACGCAAATTCCTGATTCTCCCATTCAAGCCAGCTTTTGGGTCAACCTAATTCAGGATGAGGCATCTGGCAAAAAACAAAAAAGCCCCTACTTACGTAGAGGCTTTACCGTGGGAGTTGACGGGTTCGAACCGCCGACCCTCTGCTTGTAAGGCAGATGCTCTGAACCAGCTGAGCTAAACTCCCAAGTGCTTGTCTTTTAAGAACTTACCAACCGTCGTGCGCTGTTGGGAGTGCAAATATAGGATTCGATTTTATCGTGCCAAAAATATTCCCAACTTTTTAAAAAAAAATTTCGACTTCGATGCGGCACCGATACCCGGGAGTCGCGAAGAAGGCGGTGTGCCCGAAAAGAAACTGCTACGGCTCCGATTGGCACCCTTTTTTTACCCCTGATCGCAAAAATCTACGGTATGAAAAAGCAAACAGTTCTCGCCACCCTGATGCTCTGCGGCGCCTTCCTGGTGATGACACCGGAGGGAAATGCCCAGAATAACCGGAACGACAAGGGAAAGAACAAGCAAAGCACTAATGCTACGAACACTACACAGGGCACCGATACGCAGATGGGCAACCCGAACACGACACCGATGCCGCACAGCAATGATCGGGACAGCTCACAGGCCAACAACATAACCGGGGGAAATGTAACCGCACCTAATACCGATGCCGGAATGGATAATGGCGGTAACGGCCAGCTTTCCTCAACAGGCCGCTACTCGGCTATGGGTATCCAGGCGGGCAGCCTCCACCGAAAAGACCTGAAGTTCGTGCTCGTGGCGAACAGCTCAAACCTGCTCGAAATCCAGGCGAGCCAGCTCGCGATGGAACGGGCAATGAACCCGGCGGTGAAAGAATATGCTTCCATGATGGTGAGCCACCATACCATGGCCGGACAGCAAATGAAGCAATTGCTGGCTTCGAAGGGCACGGTGATCCCCGAGCAGGCCCTGATGAAAGACCGGCATCGCATGCAACTGGAATCGATCAGCAACCTGCGTGGTGCCGAGTTTGACCGCGCCTACATGCGTTTGATGGTAGATGCACATGAGGAAGACGTAGATGAGTATGAAGATGAAACGACAGATGCCCGTGATGCCGACCTGCGTGCCTTCACCGTGAAGATGATGCCCACGCTGCAGCAACACTACAGCCGTGCCCGGGAACTGCGCAAGCAATTGTAAGCGGTTCTTCAGTTAAAGTACAGGAGCGGCCCCGGCCGCTCTTTTTTTTATAAAGCACCAGAATGATTCAAGGGTCAGGAAAGGACGCCGCCCATCCCGCACGCAGCCTCTTCCATTTCGCTTCCGGATGTTCTTGCTAAATTTGCCGAGGAAACCTACGTTTATGCCTTTCTCGAAAGACTCAGTGAAGCCCCTGGAAACCGTGGAAACGGATGTGGCAACCGAAGATCCCTGCCAGCTGATTGTCTGGAACGATGAAGTCAACACCTTCGAATGGGTGATCGAAACACTTGTTGAGATTTGCGGCCATTCGCAGGAACAGGCGGAGCAGTGCGCTTATATCATCCATTTTCGCGGAAAGTATGCGGTGCAGCAGGGTAGCTTCGAAGATCTGAAGCCTAAGGCGGAAGCCATCATCGACCGGGGTATCAATGCCACTGTGGAAGAGGTACCCGTGTAACTGATCGTCTCCCTGCGGCAAACCGGGCCCGGTCATTTTTCAAGTCGTTCCCATCTGCTTTACTACGAAAGCCCCGCCGAAGCGAGGCTTTTTACATTCAAATTCGGAATACCTTGCCGTCCGACCTTCCGTGCCAACCCACTGGAACCTGCCTTAAAAACGGCTTCCGATATAGTGGGGCAACACCGCCCGCCATGTTTCCCAATCGTGACGCCATTCCGCACCCCAGATGTCGAGCTCATAATTGATACCCTTACCGTAAAGTATACCGGCAAAGCTCCGGCTGGCATTCGGATCCTCGTAGGGACCACTGCCTGAAAAAATATGAATATGGTGACTCCGGCGGATCTGCTCCAGCGTGCCGTGATCGCTCATATTGGGCAGGTAGTGCTGCGGACTGTTGAAGTAGACATCCTCATCCCAATAGCCCTTCGTATATTCCGAAAGATCATACACGCCACTCATGGCAATCACACCGTTGATCAGGTCGGGACGCTTTAGGAACAGGTTCATGCTGTGTAAAGCCCCGAATGAGGCGCCGCTGATGATGATCTGTGTGTCTGGACTGGTATTCATCCGGATGAACGGAATCACCTCTTCAAAAATATATCCGTTGAACTGCTGGTGCCGGATCGCCTTGTGACGGGGATCCATCTGGTTATTCAGCCAGCTTTCATTGTTGATACTGTTGACCGAAAACACTTTGATCTTTCCCTCCTCGATAAAAGGACGGAGCGCTTCGATCAGGTGAAAACGCTCGTACTCCAGATAATCAGCGGCAGCTGTTGGCACCAGCAGCAGGGCAAATCCAAAATGTCCGTAGACAGCGATGGGCATTTCCTTGTTCAGGCGCTCGCTGTACCATGAAGTCGTCTCTTTTCGCATAACATCATCCAGTTGTTCCACAAGAAACAGAAAAAAACAATTCCTAAAGCGCTATTCCTGTTTTTTTTAAACCGCTTCGGTTTGTATCTTTAAGATAGACCAGACTCGAGGAACCAGTCCTACCCACATCAACACTTTCCCTTGCTCTATCAGAATCACGCACAAGAATCTTCTTCGGTAAACCCACAGCAACATGATATGCCGGCAGATCCTTTTTTTGATAAGGAACGAACCCTGGCGCTGCTGTACAACCACACGCGTGAATTTTTCCTGCTCCTCGACCGCAACCTGTGCATCCGCCTCTATAACCGGATCACGTTCGAACACCTGCGGGACCATGCTGCCATTGAAATCTGCCGGGGCATGCCCCTCACCCGGCTGCTTCCCGCCTTACGGCAGGCAGAACTGGCAGGCTATTGCCAGAAGGCATTATCCGGCGTTTTCCAGGAAACAGAATTGGAGTTTCGCTCGCACAGCACGGGCCTGCAGGTCTTTCTCCATATCTTTTTTCAGCCTGTCCCCGATTCCGATGGTCGTACGGCAGCGTTGATGGTAACCGCTCACGACATTACCGCCCGGAAACAAACCCAGGCAACACTTGCCCGTTCGGAAGAACAGTGGCGCTTCGCCATCGAGGGCAGTAACCTGGGCTTATGGGACCGGGACCTTACCAGCAACCGGTTCTACTACTCCCCGTCTTACCACCGGCTTTATGGTTTTAGAGAAGGGATGCTGCGTCCCGACGTTTCGGAATGGCAGACCCGGGTGCATCCGGAAGACCTGCAGGCAGTGCTGCGGGCAAAAGAGGCCTACCTGCAAGGAAGGGTACCTGCCTACGAATGCACCTACCGCCTTCAGGACGCAGCAGGCAACTACCGCTGGATCAAAGCCAGAGGTCTGGTGGTGACACGAGACGAAACAGGCCGGCCTGTGCGTATGATCGGCACCCACTCTGACATAACCAGTACGGTAGAGGCCGAGCGACAGCTTGCGCTTTCCGAGCAGAAATACCGGCTGCTGTTTGACCAGAACCCCCTGCCCTGCCTCATTGTGGATGCCCAGTCGCTGCAGATCATTCGTTCTAACCGCGAGGCAGGCATCTTCTACGACCGGAGTCCGTCAGACCTTCAAGGCCTGAATCTGGAATCGCTCTGGGAAGACTCCCGCTCGCCGGGTGAATTGCGGCGACGGCTGGAACTGCCCCGCTCCCTTCCGCATCGCATTACCTGGTCCTACAACCACCCCGACGGCAGACTGATCTACCTCGAAGTACATTCTGAACTGATCACCTATGAAGAAAGGCCGGCACGGATCATCCTGATCAAAGACATCACCGACCAGATTCAGGCAGAACAGGCCCTGCAACATAGCCACGAGCGCTTCCTGCTTGCCTCACGTGCCGCCTCAGACGCGCTCTACGACTGGGATCTTTCGATGGAAACCATCTATTGGGGCGATGGCATGCAGCAACTTTTCGGGTATACACCCGAGGAGGTGACCTTCACTTACTGGGAGACCCTCGTACATCCTGAAGACCGCACTGCGGTGGTCGCGGGCCTTCACCTGGTGCTGGCAGATACCGGTCAGGACTACTGGAAAAGCGAATACCGTTTTTACCGGAAAGACGGCACTTTTGCCGACGTGCTGGATCGAGGCTATGTGCTCCGCAACGAATCAGGAAAGGCGATCCGGATGATCGGGGCCATGCAGGATGTCTCCGAACAAAAACAAAAGGAACGAGAGCTGGTGGAACAAAACCGGCGCTTTGATATGGTGCTGCGGGCCACCAATGATCTTATCTGGGACTGGAACCTCGAAACGAACGTGATTTACCGCGACCCGCATGGCCTCGAGCGGGTTTATGGTGTTGCCACACATACAAACCTGAATCGCTTTGATCATTGGCTGGAGCGGGTGCATCCCGACGACCAAAGCCGAATCGCCGTACAAATCAGCGATTTGCTTCACTCCGGCACACAGCAATCCATGGAAATGGAATACCGCTTCCGCCGCGACGATGGGCAGTACGTACTCATTTACGACCGTGGCCTTTTGTTACGCAACGCCGGGGGGCAGCCCAACCGGCTGATCGGCGCTGCCCACGATATCACGGAGCGGCGAAAGCTGGAGCAGGAATTGCTCGCACGGGAGCTGAACCGCCAGCGCGTGATCAGCCAGGCCACCATCGAAACACAGGAACGGGAAAGAGCCGAAATCGGTAAAGAACTGCACGACAATGTAAACCAGGTTCTGACCACCACGAAGCTCTATCTCGATCTTTCCATGAGTCACCCCGAAATGAGGGAAGAGCTGCTGACGAAGTCATCCCGCAACATTATTTACGTTATCAATGAAATCCGCCAGTTGTCCCGCTCCCTGATGAATCCCAGCCTGGGAGATCTGGGCCTTGTCGACTCGATAAACGACCTGGTGGAAGGCGTTCACCTGACCAAAAAACTACGGGTGGATGTATCCATAGCGTCAGAAATCGAATCCTGCCTATCCGACCACCAAAAACTGGTTGCCTACCGGATCATTCAGGAAGCGCTGAATAACGCTCTTCGTCATTCCCGGGCAACCCGGGCGGAAATAAGTGCGGAAATACGGAACCAGGAACTTCAGCTGACTGTAAAAGACGACGGGATCGGATTCGACACCACCCTGGTAAAGAAAGGAGCCGGCCTGCGCAATATAGAAAATAGGGTATATTTGGCGAGCGGAACGCTCCAGGTCGACAGCCGGCCTCAGCAAGGATGCTTACTGCAAATCAATATCCCGTTAAAAACAGAAGCGAACTAAACATGGATAAAATAACCATACTGATTGCGGACGATCATACGCTGGTCCGCGAAACCTGGAGTTTTATTTTAAATACGGATCCGCGCTTTACGGTAGTTGCCGAATGCGGCAGCGGTGAAGAAGCGGTAGAACTGGCAAAGAACCTTCGTCCTCACATCGTGATCATGGATATCAACCTGCCGGGCATGAACGGCATCGAGGCCACACAGCTGATCCGCAAGTTCTCTCCCGGCTCCAAGGTGTTGGGTGTATCGCTCCATACCCAGCCCACCTATGCCCGGAAGATGATGCAGAAAGGCGCCATGGGCTACGTCACCAAGAACTCTTCGCGCGAAGAAATGTTCAAGGCGATCATGGAAATCAATAACGGCAAAAAATACATCTGCGACGAGATCAAAAACATCCTTTCCGAACAGGTAATCAGCGGGGAAGATCAGCAAACCGGCCTGAATTCGCTTTCCCAGCGCGAGATCGAAATCATCTCGTTCATCAAGAAAGGGCACTCGTCAAAGGAAATCGCCGACGCCCTCAACATTTCCGTAAAGACGGTGGAGGTGCACCGCTACAACATCCTGAAAAAGCTGAACCTCAAGAATGCGGCGGCATTGGTGAATTATATCAACAACAGCCAGCTCGACTTCGACAACTAATTCGTGCGTCGTGAATCGCGAGTCGTGAGATGCTTCTCCGAAACAGGGCCCCATTTTGGGGCCTTTTTCACGACTCACGATTCACGATTCACGTTTCTTACCTTTGCCCCCCATTATCGACACACTGCTCATGAACAACACGCTTTCCAAGAATTACGAGCCCGGCCAGGTGGAAGCATCCTGGTATGCCCACTGGGAACAAAAAGGCTATTTCCACAGCAAGCCCGATGACCGGCCTCCGTTTACGGTAGTCATCCCCCCTCCGAACGTAACCGGCGTACTGCACATGGGCCATACACTCAACGAAACCGTGCAGGACGTGCTGGTGCGTCATGCCCGTATGAGCGGGTTCAACGCCTGCTGGGTGCCCGGCTCCGACCATGCGTCGATCGCCACCGAAGCCAAGGTGGTGCAAATGCTCGAGAAAGAGAAAGGCATCAGGAAAAGTGAGCTCAGCCGCACCGAGTTTCTCAAGTACGCTTTTGAATGGAAAGAGAAATATGGCGGCATCATCTACCATCAGATCAAAAAGCTAGGCTGCTCCGTCGACTGGAGCCGGGTGACCTTCACCATGGATGACCACTATTACGCAGCGGTCGTGAAAGTGTTTGTGGACCTTTATGAAAAAGGACTTATCTACCGCGGCGCCCGCATGATCAACTGGGATCCGGCGGCAAAAACAGCCCTCTCCGACGAGGAAGTGGAATACAAAGACGTTACCGGCAGATTGTATTATGTGCGGTACAAGGTCACCGACAGCGACGAGTATATCACTATCGCCACCCAGCGCCCCGAAACCATCATGGGCGATACCGCCGTATGCGTAAATCCCAACGACGAGCGCTATGCACACCTGAAGGGGAAAAGCATCATCGTTCCCCTGGTAAACCGCGAAGTGCCGATCATCTTCGACGCCTATGTAGACCCCGCTTTCGGCACCGGCGCCCTGAAAGTAACGCCGGCACATGATATCAACGACTACAATCTCGGACTGAAGCACGGACTGAACGTCATCGATACGCTGAACCCGGATGGCACCCTGAGCCCTGCCGCTGAGGTTTTTGTGGGCATGGACCGCTTTGAAGCACGAAAGGCAGCGGTTGAGCGCCTTCGCGCCGACGGCCAGCTCGTGAAGGAAGAAGAATACAGCACCCGCCTGGGCTATTCGCAGCGTTCGGGCGCCGTTGTAGAACCCCGTATTTCTACGCAATGGTTCGTCAAGATGCGCCATTTCGGAGATCTCGCCCTGGAAGCGGTCACAAGCGGACAGGTAAAGATCCACCCAGAAGAGCGCTTCCTGGCAACGTATAAATACTGGCTCGAGAACATCAAAGACTGGTGCATCTCCCGCCAGCTGTGGTGGGGTCAGCGCATCCCGGCCTGGTACGACGCCGAAGGCAAATTCGTCGTTGCCATAACAGCGGAAGACGCCATCGCCAGGTTCAAATCGCAGTACGGCATCGACCATTCACCATCGGCCATTCACCAGGATGAAGACGTACTCGACACCTGGTTTTCCTCCTGGCTCTGGCCCATTGAAGTTTTTAACGGACTGACCGAGCCAGGGAACAAGGACATCAACTACTACTACCCCACCAATGTTCTGGTTACGGGACAGGATATCATTTTCTTCTGGGTGGCCCGCATGATCATGGCAGGCATGGAGTATAAGCAGGAGCGCCCCTTCGAGCATGTGTATTTCACGGGCATGGTGCGCGACAAGCAGGGCCGTAAGATGAGTAAAAGCCTGGGCAACTCGCCCGATCTGCTCGACCTCATTGACCGCTTCGGCGCCGATGCCGTCCGGTTCGGCATCCTCATCTCCTCCCCTGCCGGCAACGACCTCCTTTTCGACGACTCGAGCTGCGAGCAGGGACGAAACTTCAACAACAAACTCTGGAACGCACTGAAGCTGGTAAAGATGTGGGAAGACCGGCAGTCCACCGAAATGGTGGCTGATCTCCCCTTTGCCGTGAAGTGGTTCGGACAGCGACTCAATCAGGTAAAAGCACAGGTAGAAGAACTATACGCCGGCTTCCGCCTTTCAGAAGCGCTCAAAACGATCTATTCACTCATCTGGGACGACTTCTGCAGCTGGTATCTCGAATGGGTGAAGCCGGGCTTCGAACAGCCGATCGATAAAGCGGTTTATGAGCAGACCGTTTCCTATTTCAGCGAGCTGATGCAGCTCCTGCACCCCTTCATGCCTTTTATCACCGAAGAAATCTACCACCAGCTGGCCGAGCGGAGCGATGACCTATGCGTTCGCCAGTTCACGCCGGCAATGATTACAAACACAGCCGTTCTGGAACAGGGTACACTGCTTCAGGAAGCCATCTCGGCATTACGGGATGCCCGCGTTAAAAACAACCTGAAACCGAAAGATCCCATCACGGTATCCGTGCAGAGCGAGCAGCAGGCTCATTTCGAAGCCGTAACAAGCGTTCTGGCGAAACAGGTCAATGCGGAAATCAGGTTCACAGGAGAGGCCATCCAGGGTTCGATCGCGGTGGTGCTGGGCGTCCACAAATTTTATATCACGTCTGAGCAGGCCGTGGATGTGTCTGTTCAGAAAGAACAGCTGATGAAAGAGCTCGAGTACCAGCGCGGCTTCCTGGCTTCGGTGGAAAAGAAACTGGGCAACGAACGTTTTGTTCAGAATGCGAAAGCTGAAGTGGTAGAAAGCGAACGAAAGAAACAGCGTGATGCACGGGAAAAAATCGACGCCATCGAAAAAAGCCTGGAGCTGTTGGGCTAAGCCGGGAACGAATCCCAGAAAGTAATCAATATCAGTAAGGCCCCGCTCTGCGGGGCCTTACTCATTCCGGCTTAAGCCCGGTCGCAAGAGATTCCCGTCCGGACACAGGCATAAAATAGCCCCTGCGTTGGGCAGGGGCTATTCAAAAAATTGCACTATCTATAATCAGGCAAGTTCCTTTTTCTTCGAAGTCTCGGCAGCGGACACGGCCGGAGCGTCTCCGCCCAGGGGCTTCTTGCCGCCCATGTCAACCAGGATCGGTGCGGCCACAAAGATTGACGAGTACGTACCAGTGATGACACCGATCAGCATCGCGAACGCAAAACCACGGGTAACCTCTCCACCCACCAGGAACAGGATCAGGATGGTCAGGAAAACGGTCAGCGAAGTCATGATCGTGCGGCTCAGCGTTTCGTTGATGGCCTTGTTAATGATCACCTCTTTGGAGGCGCCTACCATTTGCCGGCTGTATTCACGGATACGGTCAAATACGATCACGGTATCGTTCATCGAGAAACCGATTACCGTCAGCACGGCCGCAATGAAGTGCTGGTCGATTTCCAGCGGGAAAGGAACGATCTCACGTGCAAAGGAGAATACGGCAAGCGTAACCAGCACGTCGTGCAGCAGGGCCACGATCGTACCCATCGAGTAGCGCCAGTCGCGGAAACGGATGAAAATATAGAGGGCGATGATCAGCATCGACCAGAAGGTGGCCCACTTGGCGCCGGCTTTAAGGTCGTCGGAAATAGTCGGCAGGACCGTAGTTGACCCCAGCTTATAGTTCTTATCGAACTGTTCGTAGGTAATGCCTGCCGGCAGATGATTACGAAGACCTTCCATCAACTTGGTCTTAACCAGGGAGTCGATACCGGGTCGCGTATCGGTAATGAGATAAGAAGTTGTGATATCGAGCTGGTTGCTGTTTCCGATCGTTTTGATCACCGGATTCTCTCCGAATGCCAGCTTCAGATCGTTGCGTGCCTGCTCAACATTCACCGGCTTATCAAAGCGAACCATATAGCTACGGCCACCTTTGAATTCGACACCATAATCAAAACCATGGAAGATCGAGGCAATACCAATCACCAGGATCACGCCGGAAGCGATATAGGCATACTTACGGTATTCGATGAACTTGTAGGCAGCATGCTTGAACACACGCTTGGAAACACCCGTGAAATACTCCAGGTGACGCTTCTTGCTGGTAAAAATGTCAGATACCCAACGGCTTACGAGGATACCACAGAACAATGACAGCAGGATACCGATGATCTGCGTGGTGGCGAAACCCTTCACCGGACCCAATCCGAATGAGAACAGAATGATGGCGGTAAGCAGGGTCGTAACGTGCGCATCAAGCACCGGCGGCAGCGAGCGGCGGTAGCCTTCGCTGACAGCAGCCTGGTAGCTTTTGCCCCGCGTGAGCTCTTCCTTGATTCGCTCGTAGATGATTACGTTGGTATCTACAGCCATACCGATGGTCAGTACCAGACCGGCGATACCCGGTGCGGTCAGCGTGGCGCCAAGCCCGGTAAGAATACCGATGGTAAAGAGCAGGTTCAGGATCAGCGCGATATTGGCCACCCAGCCGCTGGTATTGTAGTACACCAGCATCAGCAGGAAGATCACCACGAAGGAGAGCCCAAAGGCCATTACACCGCCTTTGATGGCATCGGCACCGAGGGTCGGTCCAACCACCTGCTCCTGAACGATCTTGGCGGGAGCCGGAAGCTTACCCGACTTCAGGATATTTGCCAGATCCTTGGCCTCGGCGGGTGTAAAGGAGCCCGAAATGCTCGAGTTGCCCCCTTCGATTTTCTGGTTGACGCGGGGAGCGGAGTAAACGATATTGTCGAGTACCACGGCCACATAGCGGCCCACATTGGCTCCTGTGAGCTCAGCCCAGGTGCGGGCGGCAGCCGGGTTCATCTTCATCGTTACCTCAGCCTGACCGTTCAGCTGGTTGAAGTCGTCGCGGGCATCGATAATGCCTTCGCCTTCGAGCTTGGCTTTGTCGCGGCCATAGGTCTTGAGTGCATAAAGCGAAACGGCAGCGGCCTCCTTTCCATTTTCATTGTCCGGAATGCCGTAGGCAAACTGGGCATCGGCCGGGAAGGCAGCGCGGACACCGGGGAGGTTCAGATAGCCACGCACCATAGCGGTGTCGTTGACGCGCACCATGCCCAGGATACCGAAATCACTTTGCATCAGCTGGATGTACTGGAACAGCGACTGGCGCTTGCCGGCCGTGGTATCGCCACCGGTCATCACCTGGTTGAAGGCAGCATCTGCATTCAGCAGCATCTGACCATTGGGACCGGCGATTTCCGAAAGATTGTACACTTCCCAGAACTGGAGATTGGCAGAAGACTGCAGGTACTTGCGTACACGCTCCTGATCCTGGATACCCGGCAGTTCCACCGTGATGATACCACGGTCGCGGTCGGGATTGATGTTGGGCTGCGCTACGCCAAACTGGTCGATACGGGTACGCAGAACCCGGAAGGTGCGGTCGAATGCGTCGTAGGCCTCGGTGCGGATCGCGCTGACGACCTGGTCGTCTGTGGAGTTCGGCTTGATACGGTCCTGACCGGCCACCGCAAAGAGGGAAGCCAGGCGGCCCTGAGGATTCAATGCCTTATACTCGTTACGGAAGAGCGTCACGAAATCAGCATTGCTGTTGGCTTTCGCCTTGTTGGCGTTTTCCAGTGCCTTCAGGAAAATCGGGTCGCGGGAGTTGTTGGCCATCGAGCGAAGGAGCCCTGCCAGTTCCACTTCCAGCGTTACGTTGATACCACCCTGGAGATCAAGACCGAGATTCAGCTCATTTTCCTTCGCCGCCTGGTAGCTCATCGCACCGGTGGGACTGTAGTGCACCGTAGTGCCCTTTGTGGAATCGAGCAGGCGCGTGTAGCGCTCCTGGATGGCCTGATCTTTCACAGCCTTATCCGCATCCTTCATCTTGAAGTTGACCTGGCTGGTAGCCTTGGCCATCATCTTCCGCTCATGGTTGCGTACAACCCAGGTGAAGGACAGTTCATAAACAGAGTACAAGATCAGCAGGATCGTAAAGAACCGGACCAGGCCTTTCAATTGCATACACGGTTTTTTTTTAAAGAGGGGCAAATATAGCCTTTTCGGCTTAAATTCCTCCCGGTATTTACGGTCTGTTATCGCAGATAAAAGGCCTTTGGACAAGGCATTATGCCACTTTAACGATATGATTACCCTGATCAGCAAATCGCTGGCGCTAGCCGCCATCCTTCTTATCCTGGCCTGCAGCACGGTGAAACCCCTTGCAGCACCGGCTGCTTCCCTGCCGCCGGATGAGCCCGCCGGCCGCACAGACAACTTTCTCCGGGAGCTGCTCGGCCGGCATCCGGAATGGTTTGATTCTGTGCTCCGGCAACCAGGCCGATGGCCGGTTCAACTCCTGTATACCAGGATTGACCATGGCGCAGGTTCCACGCCAAAGCTGACGCGATTTTACTTCCGGGTAGATCCGGGTAATTATTTCTACCCTGCCTCCACGGTAAAGCTTCCGTTGGCTGCGCTCGCCCTGCAGCGGCTGCGGGAAATCGGCATGACCGGCGTCGACGCAAACAGCAGCCTGATCACCGAAGCCGTGCCGCCTTTTTTGTCCGGATGCAGCAACGACCCTACCGCCCCCGACGGCCGCCCCACTATCGGACACTATGTCAAAAAAATACTCGTGGCCAGTGATAATGAAGCTTTCAACCGGCTGTATGAGTTCCTGGGACAAGAGTACATACACCAGGAATTCCGGCGTATGGGCTATGATAGTGCCCAGATCCTGCACCGGCTGGGGCATTTGCTGCCCGAAGCGGCAAACCGAAGCGCGAACCCGGTCCTTTTGTACGATGCAGCGGGGAGGAAACTCTTTACCGAACCATTGCGGCACAGCAAGATGCCTTACGCAGTCCGCAACGACTGGCGGGGCACAGGATACTACCGGAACGGCGCGCTGGTTCGGGAACCCTTCGACTTTTCACGGAAGAACAGGCTCGCTCTGGAAGAATTGCATTCGATGCTGGAGGGCCTGGTGTATCCCCAATCAGTGGCGCCGGAAAAGCGTTTCCGGATTTCAGAAGAAGATCGTCGTTTTCTGCTGTTCTGGATGTCGCGCTATCCGAAAGAAAGTGGCATTGCGGGTTATGAGCAACTGGCGGACACCTATGTTAAGTTCCTCTTCTACGGCGCTGAAGACCCCGTGCAGCCGTCCATCCGGATCTTCAATAAAGTGGGCGATGCCTATGGCTTCCTGGTCGACGCCGCGTATATCGCTGACCGGGAACATGGGGTGGAGTTTTTCCTGAGTGCAGTAATCAGCTGTAATTCCGACGGCATTTACAACGATGACCGGTATGACTATGAAAAAGTGGGCTACCCGTTCCTGAAACACCTTGGCCAAGCTCTGTACCAATACGAACGCAACCGCTCCCGCCAAATCCCGGCCCGGCTTGACGCCCTTCCCTGGTAGCCGGGTGCCGGGGTACCACGCACAAACGACGACTCACGATTCACGATTATCGCCACAGGACTCCCGACTCCCGCTTTCCCTTACATTTGTCCTTTGCTATATCACATGGAACTTGCTTCACGATTGCTGCTATTCAACGAACCGGAAACCCTGCGTATGGCCAAACTGGGCCGGGAACTGCGTGCGCAGGGCATCGACATTATCGACCTGAGCCTGGGTGAGCCCGACTTCGATACCCCGCAACATATCAAAGACGCGGCGAAGAAAGCCATTGACGATAACTGGAGTCATTACACGCCGGTTGCCGGCTACCTGGAACTGCGCGAGGCGATCTGTTATAAACTGAAACGCGACAGCGGCCTCGAATACACGCCCGACCAGGTAGTGGTGTCAACCGGCGCCAAGCACAGCCTCGCCAACACCGTGCTCAGCATCATCAACAAAGGCGATGAAGTGATCATTCCGACACCCTTCTGGGTGACTTATGAGGCTTTGGTGCAGTTGGCTGAAGGCACCGTGGTGAAAATCCGGTCTTCCTTAAAAAACGGCTACAAGATCACGCCCGAACAACTGGAAGCGGCGATTACGCCCAAAACCCGGCTCTTTATGTTCTCCTCGCCCTGCAACCCCAGCGGCGCGGTATATTCCAAACAGGAACTGGAGGGACTTGCGGAAGTATTCCGGAGACACCCGAACCTGCTGGTCATCTCCGACGAGATCTACGAATACATCAACTTCTGCGACCGTACCGAGAGTATTGCCCAGTTCGACTGGATGAAAGACCGGACCATCATCGTCAATGGCCTGAGCAAGGGGTTCGCCATGACTGGCTGGCGACTCGGCTATATTGCGGCACCCAAAGAGATCGCCAAAGCCTCTGAAAAACTGCAGGGACAGTTCACCAGTGGCACCAATGCCGTTGCGCAAAGAGCGGCCATCACTGCCCTTACGGCTCCTCTCGACGCCACCAAAGCGATGGTCAAGGAGTTTGCCCGCCGCCGTGAGCGTGTGCTGGAACTGATGCGCGAGATACCCGGCTTCGAGTTTGCCATGCCCGACGGCGCCTTCTATGCCTTTCCCTGCGTTGATGCCTATTTCGGAAAAACGGATGGCGAAGAGGTAATCAAAAATGCAGACGACCTGGCCATGTACCTGTTGAATAAAGCACATGTATCAACGGTTACGGGCTCGGCCTTTGGCGACAAGCAGTGCCTGCGCCTTTCGTTTGCCAACAGCATGGAAAATATTGAGAAAGGTTTTGCCCGGATCAAAGAAGCACTGGCTAAGCTCTCGTGAAGCGTGCGTAGGGAAGCGTCAAATAGCAGCGGCCAGCAATTGCTGATGCAGGGCCAGCACCTGCGGAATCAGCAGCTGTTGTTCATCGTTGAGGATCACGTGCTCGCATAACCGCATTTTCACGGGTTCTTCGATCTGCCTTTGCATGCGGCTGAGGACTTCTTCGCGGGAAGCGCCGTCGCGCTGCATGGCCCGCTGCAGGCGCAGGTGCTGCGGAGCCGATACGCCGATGATACGATCCAACCCGGCGGCCGACCCGCTCTCGAACAGCAGTGCGGCCTCTTTCACCACATAAGACGCCTGTTGCTGCGCCATCCAGGCTTCCGCTGCCGCGATGGCACGCGGATGCACCAGTGTATTGAGCAATTCCAGCTGCTGCGGATCCGAAAATACCAGAGCCGACAGGCGGGCCCGGTCGAGCAGGCCATCCCGGTAAATGTCAGGCCCGAAATACTTCTCCAATGCAGCCTTCAGAAGCGGATCCGTGTGATACAGTTTCTTGGTTTCACTGTCGGCGTCAAAAACCGGAAACCCCAGCAGGCGAAACAGACGCGCCACTGTAGACTTTCCGGAACCGATTCCGCCGGTCAATCCGACTTTAAGCATGGTGTAAATGTAAAAAGCCGCAACCCAAAGTCGAAAGGAAACCTATCGAACCCTGTGTTCCGGCCTTTTGATACGTAGCTGAATTATTTCTTTTCTGCGGTTGCGACTCCCTGGCTTTTCTGGAGAGCCGTGGTCATCTCCATCGAAATTGATGAACGTTCCATTTTCAGATAAGAGCCCGGAGATATCTCCAGGTTTACGGTGCCGTCTTCATTTACCTTGTTGATGCGGCCGTGGATTCCGGCAATCGTCACCACCCGGTCGCCCGACTGAAGGCCCTCAACGAAACTCTTCTGCTGCTTCTGGCGCTTGGCCTGCGGACGGATGAAGAACAGCCAGAACACGAGGATCATCAGACCCATAAAAATCATGGAGTATCCGCCGCCGGGCTGTGTTGTTTGCAGGAGATACAGGTGCATTGTTTGCATGTTTACGCGAATTGAGTGAAAATTATTGTTTCAATACTTCGATGTTGAACACAAGTTCGTGCGCTTTCATGGGCTTTGTGTTGGCCATTACCAGGATCGACTTGTGCTGGGTGCCGGTGCGTCCTTTACTGTCGAAGGTAGCGCGGATACGGCCTTCCTGCCCGGGAGCGATGGGTTCTTTCGGCGTTTCAGCCACCGTGCAGCCACAACTGGGTGAGGCTTTCTCGATTACCAGTGGCTTGCCCCCCGTGTTCCGGAAACGCCAGACCACATCCAGCTTTGCACCATCCATGACCTTTCCAAGGTCTTGCGTCGTGGAATCAAGCCACTGAACCGTGGTGTAGTTAGCCGTGTCGGCCATTAACTGCTCCGCGCGCGCCCCCTTCGAGGAATCCGCATTTCCGCCACCCCCGGCATCCTGATTGTTACAGGCCAGCAGCCCAGCCGCCAGCAGCACACCTAAAAACCATTGCTTCATATATGCTGGTTGAAGTCGCAAATTTATTCCTTTCCGCCTTTGCGGAAATCGGTTTTGTGCAGGGTGCCGCTCTGCACCAGATCTTTGTGAATGTTATCTAGAATACCGTTGATGAACTGACCGCTTTGCGGAGTACTGTATTCTTTCGCCAGCTCAATGTATTCATTGATGGTCACCTTTGGCGGGATCGTTTCAAAATAAAGCAATTCCGCAACGCCCATTTTCATCAGGATCATATCGAGCGCGGCAATCCGCTCCGCATCCCAGTTTTTCAGCTTCGGATGAATCTGCTGCTCCAGGTACTCCCCTTTTTCGAGCACAGTTGCAAGTAGGTTGCGGGCAAACTGCAACTTCTCGGCCGAAACAAACTGGTCGAGGCGGAAGCTTCCCGGCTTCTGCAGGAAACCTTTCACCAACTGAACAACCATCTCACCGTCGTCATCCCAGTTGCTGTAGTGCTCTTCGAGATGGCTCTCGAAATGCTCGTCCGGCAACATCAGTTCCTCGAAAATAAAATCCAGTATTGCTTTTTCGGACCTGCGCTCCCGCGAAGAATCTTCGATGTACTGGCGGTAAGCCTCGCTTTCTGCCAGTCGCAGGTAAGTGCGCTTCACCAGGTCACGGTCGATCCGGTGATCTGGGCGGTCGGCGGCCCAGACCGCTTTGACCGACACATCTTCCCGGATTGTCCAGAGCAGCTCATTCCCGGCGATTTTAGTGTTTACGTTGAGGTCTTCGACAGACGGAAGGTGCTTGCTCCGGCGCTGGTAAGCATCCGTTTCGGCATAGGCGGCCACTTCCGAAACAAAGTAGAGCAGGTATTGCAGCAGATCACGCGACTGGTCAAAATGTTTCTGGAGCAGGCGCTGCGGTTCCCCCGGTTTTCCCGCTCCTTCCTGGGTGCTCCACGTGTACAGGGTCTGCATTACTTTCACCCGGATATTCCTTCTGCTGATCATCGGCTTAAGAACTTTTGAGCCGGCAAAGATAGGAGGATTGATGTGCAGATGTGCAAATTAGATGGTGTGCCGATTGGCTGACCGGCACAGCAGCACATCATTTATACAGTCCGGCAGCAGTTTTCTCCGCAAGTCTTTTGGGCAGCAGCCAAACCAGAAAAGCGCCGACCTGGTTGATCAGTCCGGTGATCTTTTCTGCTTTTCCCGACAACATGCTGTCAATGGCCTGCCGGGCAACGTCTTCCGGCTTCATGTTTACTTTGGCGGCGGCTTTCATCGCTTTCGCTCCTACTTGCGCCGTGTGTGCGAAATCGGTATCGGTAGAACCCGGGCAAACGCAGGTTACCGACACGGAACTGCCGTTGAGTTCAACGTGCAGACCGCGGGTAAACGTAAGCACAAAAGCCTTGGAAGCGGCATAAACAGAAAGAAAAGGCACCGCCTGGTAAGCAGCGGAGCTGGCAATGTTCAGGATGTAGGCCCTGGGCAGTTGCCGGAGAAAGGGCAGGAACAGATGGGTCAGGGCCACCAGGGTATTCATATTTACCTGCATCATTTGCAACTGCTCTTCCAGGCTGATCTTATCGAAGGCGCCGCTGGAACCGAAGCCCGCATTGTTCATCAACACATCCACCCGGTAGCCTTTTTCATGGCACCAGTAAAAGACGCGTTCCGGAGCACGCGGATCCGACAGGTCGGCAGCGAAAAAATCGGCCGACACCCCAAACTCTTTCCGGATCGCTTCTGCCTCGTGCTGGAGCAGGCTTTCACTCCGGGCAATGAGCAGCACATTATGGCCGCGCCCGGCCCATTCGCGGGCCAGCGCCCTTCCGATACCTTTAGAGGCTCCTGTAATCAAAGCGTAGGTCATGCGCAAATGTACAGGGGAATAGAATGACGGCACATCGGTAAGCAACCAGCCCGTTTAAAAGAAAAAGGAAGCCCGTCGGCTTCCTTTCAACAACGTCGGGCAGGGGTTCCCGTCAGTTCTGTACGGTCGATGCCAGCCGGTGATAAAAGGGCGTTTTGCTTTTGTCGCTCTTGGGCATGTACTTGCCGGTCACCACGGGCACGTACATCACGCGGCGGCGGCTGGCCTCACCAAAGTGCGGCGACTGCTGCACACGGTGCCAGAGCCGGCCATCGTGCACGGTAAGATCGCCGGCACTGATGTCGAAGCCTACTTCCCGGGGGTCGGGGCGGTGGTCGATAAAGTACTTCTTTCCAAACAGCAGCCGGAGGATACCCTGTGTATGGGTGCCCGGCAGCACGCGGAGACCACCGTTTTCAAAGGGACAGTTGTCCAGGTGAATACCAACGTTCAGCATCGGCATGATGCGCTGACCCAGGAACAGATCGCGGGGCGAATCGGTATGCCAGCCCATCTGGGAAAAGGCACTGTTGGGTGTGCGGATATAATTGTTCAGCACCAGGCCATCCTTCTCATACTCGCCGATACGGCCTTCAAAAGGACGGACCAGTTCCGTCAACGCCTGAAGGCGCGGGTCGCGCAGCAGTTCCTGGAGTACCACACTGAATTTGGAAGTAAAACAAATTCGCTGAATGGTCTTGTTGCCATGTTCATCTTTCCCGAACTTAAGCGGAATACCATGGATCTTGTCGACGCCTTCATCCAGCAATTGCTGTTCGATCCGGCTTACTTCCCGTTTGATCGTCTCTACTGTCTCTACCGGAATAAAATTCCGGAACATCAGCACACCGTGTTTCCGGAAGAAGGCCATTTGTTCGTCGGTGATCTGGTGGCCCAGCTTAAAGTCAGGGATATTGAATTTCCTCATCGCAGTCCATTAATTTTCGAACCGGGGCCCTTCGCACGCGTCGCAGGTTCTCCTCCCCGGTTTAGGGGTTAAATAAAGTTAAAAAAACGTAGCCAGCCAAAGGTTTTTAGTTAAAAATCAACTTTCGGGCGACGAAAAAGCATCCGTAGGTAAGAATGGGCGCCGCCACCACATCCACGGTGTAGTGTACGTGTTGCACCAGCACCAGAAAGCCTACCACAAGCCCTCCCGCCAGTGCCAGCAGGCGTTCGTAGCGCTTCGGGAAACAATACAAGAACAGAAAAAGGGTTGCCGTATGTCCGGAGAAAAACAGGTCTTTCGTGATAAAAGTATCTCCGTAAAAGCGATTTGCCAGTGGGTCTACCAGCGGAATCAGGCCGTCCGGCGGATCGAGGCGGGTCATGTAGATGGTAGCCATCCGCACAGCTGTCAGCACTGCAAAGCTCCAGATGAAGAGCAGGGTGAAACCCGGGTTCCTGATGGCGCGGTAAACCCCCATCAGCGCAATGCCCCAGATGCAGGCAAAGACCGGCAGGGAAACATCAGCAGGCCCGAGGTAAGGAAGCAGCGGATCACTGAGCTGTCTTCCGGCACGCCCCTCGATATACTGAAAGAAAAAAGGCAGCGCGCCCAGGAGCAGCAGTGCCAGCAGCGTTCCCCACAGCAGCCGCCCGCGAAAGCGGCCGCCGTTCCAGGCCTGGCGCCAGCTCTGATCCTCCCAAAACACTTCTGCACGCTGTAACATGGGTCGCAATGTTACACCCTTTCGCCGGAACGGCAGCCAGACGCACCATTACTGCCTGCAAATCTGACAGAATTACACACTGGCTGACAAGCTGAGCGGCAGAAACCGACGCTTTAACAGGAAAAGCTGCTAAAATTTCGGCTTTTGGTCACTGGCACCAATTTCGATCAGGGATGCGCACCCCGAGGTGTGGATAAAGACGCCTCTGGTCAAACATCACATAAAAACCAAAATTCATAACGTATGTCGAACAAAGTAAATGTTACCCCCCTGCACGACAGAGTCATCGTGAAGCCGGCTGCTGCTGAAGAAAAGACCGCTGGCGGTATCATTATCCCGGACACGGCAAAGGAAAAGCCCATGCGCGGTGTCGTCATCGCGGCTGGCCCCGGTAAAAAAGACGAACCCGTGACGGTGAAGGAAGGCGATACGGTACTCTATGGCAAATATGCCGGAACCGAAATCTCCATTGAAGGCGACGACTTCCTGATCATGCGCGAAAGCGACATCCTGGCGATTGTTTAAGTCAAAAGGCAAAAATCAAAAGTCAAAAGCAAGTGCGCTATCAACAAGAACTGACGGGTCGACCTGCAGTTTTTGAATTTTTAATTTTGAATTTTTAATTAATAAAGTCATGGCAAAACAACTGTTTTTCGAAACCGATGCCCGCAATAAGATGAAGAAAGGCGTAGACGTTCTGGCAAACGCCGTGAAGGTGACGCTGGGTCCGAAGGGCCGCAACGTAGTAATCGAGAAGAAGTTCGGCGCTCCTGCCGTAACCAAGGATGGCGTATCGGTAGCGAAGGAAATTGAACTGGAAGACGCCATCGAAAACATGGGCGCCCAGATGGTGAAGGAAGTGGCTTCGAAGACCGCCGATATCGCCGGCGACGGTACAACCACCGCCACCGTATTGGCCCAGGCCCTCATTACCGAAGGTCTGAAGAACGTAGCCGCTGGTGCCAACCCGATGGATCTCAAGCGTGGTATCGACAAGGCCGTAAAAGCGGTTGTCGAGAACCTGAAAGCGCAAAGCCAGACGGTAGGCAACGATAATCAGAAAATCGAGCAGGTGGCCACTATCTCTGCCAACAACGACAACGAGATCGGCAAGCTCATCGCTGAAGCAATGGCCAAGGTTTCCAAAGACGGTGTCATCACCATCGAAGAAGCCAAAGGCATCGAAACCACTGTAGACGTGGTGGAAGGCATGCATTTCGATCGCGGCTACATTTCTCCCTACTTCGTTACGAACAGCGAGAAGATGCAGGCTGAGCTCGACCGCCCCTATATCATGATCTATGACAAGAAGGTTTCTTCGATGAAGGACATCCTTCCGATCCTCGAGAAGGTGGCCCAGCAGGGTGCCCCTCTCCTGATCATCGCCGAAGACCTCGAAGGCGAAGCCCTCGCCACCCTGGTGGTGAACAAGCTGCGCGGTACCCTGAAGATCGCGGCCGTGAAGGCTCCGGGCTTTGGCGACCGCCGCAAGGAGATGCTGCAGGATATCGCTGTGCTCACCAAAGGCATCGTCATCTCGGAAGAGCAGGGCTACAAGCTGGAGAATGCCGACCTGAGCTACCTGGGCCGTGCTGCCCGTGTGGTGATCGATAAAGACAACACCACGATCGTAGACGGTGTGGGTGAAAAAGACGCGATCACGGCTCGTATCAAGCAGATCCGCGCCCAGATCGAGAATACCACTTCCGATTACGACCGTGAGAAGCTCCAGGAGCGCCTCGCCAAGCTGAGCGGTGGTGTTGCGGTGCTGCATGTGGGTGCCGCCACTGAAGTGGAAATGAAGGAAAAGAAAGACCGTGTGGACGATGCCCTGCACGCTACCCGCGCTGCCGTTGAAGAAGGCATTGTTCCGGGCGGTGGTGTTGCCTATGTGCGCGCCATCGAGAGCCTCGGCAATATCGATACGTTCAACAACGACGAAAAGACCGGTGTTCAGATTGTTCGCCGCGCCCTCGAAGAGCCCCTGCGCCAGATCGTAGCCAATGGAGGCATTGAAGGTTCCGTGGTGGTGAACAAGGTACGTGAAGGCAAAGGCGACTTCGGATTCAACGCACGCACCGAGCAGTATGAGCACCTCATTGCCGCTGGTGTGATTGATCCGACCAAAGTAAGCCGCATCGCCCTCGAAAATGCTGCTTCGATCGCCGGCATGCTGCTGACCACCGAGTGCGTGGTTGCCGACAAGCCGGAGCCGAAGGCTGCTGCCGGAGCTCCTGCCGGTATGCCGGGCATGGGTGGCATGGATTACTAAGACGTAATCAGCAACCCGGATGTACGACTTCAGCTGCATTACTGAGGCCGTCGCCCCGAATGAGAAAGGAACCAAGTGCCGGACCCAGGTCCGGCACTTTCTATTTTCAAGGTTGCACCCGATTGCAAAAAGTTTTTGTAAAAATTTATGAACTCATCCACGGGTGGTTTGAACCCGAAGCTGTAACTTGTAAGAGCAAGCGAATTTCTTCGGGAGTGCCGGTGGCGATTGGCGCGGTGTTTGAATGGATTGCAACCCCTTAACCATTGATAGTCAAACCATTCTGTTAACTTTAAAATGTACAATTATGCTGTCGAAGATGATCCTCTGGCTAAAGACGCGCTTTACAAAGGCTAACAGAAAATCCAAACCAAAAACGGCGTTCAACTTCGATAATCCTTTCCTGATTTTATAAAAGAACAGCAAGAGCCTTCCGCCTGCTTTTTTGTGCCGGAAAATTTGAATTTTCCTTGAACGATAGTAGTTTAGAACAGTAAATTCAATACCTGTTCCGACCTGTTAATCGTGCCGGGAAAGACCGGATCCTGGCCGGCACGTATGGCCCCCGGGCTATTCAGGCTGAAGCCATGCTGCATAACTCGATCAGAGTCCCGCCCTGCGGGACTCATTCATTTCCGGTGGCAGCATCTTTGCATGAATGCGCCAAACAATCGATGATGCGCAACCAACTCTTACTTTCCGGACTGTGCTTTTGTCTGTGCAACCCGGCAGGCGCCCAGCAAGTACGCGGAGGTCTCAATCTTGCGAATGTTTCCAGTTCCGCCAACGGCCGCGTCGACCGGTCGAACCAACTAACCAGCTTCCAGGTAGGTGTGATGGGCAACTGGAAGCTCGGCACCCGCCTGCTTGCCCTGCAGCCAGGCATTCTCTTTACGGGTAAAGGTGCCCGGGTTCAGTACCGCGAGCCTGGACAGCTGGGCTATTACCAGCAACGCCTTACCCCCAATTATATCGAGGTACCCCTCAACCTGATAGTGCGGCTCCCCCTGGCTCCCGGCAATCACTTTTTTGTCGGGGCTGGCCCGTATGGCGCCGTGGGCGTGGGTGGCCGGGTAGAAACGGAAGGCAGCGCCATCGTTGGTGTAAATGGCTCGCGGAGGATTCGCTTTTCGGATGATGATCCGACCACCCTCAACCAGGAGGAAGGAACCGGCTTCGGCGTATTGAGGCGCTTCGACTATGGCCTGAATGGAACCGCTGGCTTCGAGGGCAAGGCACTGGTGATCGGTGTCAACTATGGCCTCGGTCTGGCAAAGCTGCAGTCGGGGAGCAACAGCCAGGCCGATGAAGCCAACAAACACCGGGTACTGAGCTTTTTCCTGGGTTTCAGATTCTGAAGCAGATTCACTGCGAAAGCGAAGCGCGGATGGGGTACATCCGCGCTTCGCTTTTATCGTTCCGATTACAATCGTTCGGCTGAAATGATCCTGCCACTGCTAGCGCAGGTGTCAGACAGCAAAAGAACTTCCGCAGCCGCAAGTAGTGGAGGCATTGGGATTGCTGAACGTAAAGCCCCGGTTGTTCAAGCCATTCTCCCAATGAACTTCTACCCCAAAAAGATAGAGCTCATGGCTTCTGTCCATGATAAAACGGACGCCGCCCGTCTCATATTCCTGGTCATTCTCCTTTCGCACATCAAATTCCAGAACATAGGAAAGACCGGAACAGCCGCCTCCTTTCACGCCGATGCGCAGCTCTTTTGCAGCATCAAAACCCGGATCCGCCATCAGTCGGTGTATCTCCTCGGTTGCGCTCCGGGTAAAGCGCACCGGTGCCATGCTGGTAGTTTCCATAAGACAAAAATACAAAAGGGCCGGTCTGCTGAAAACGGAGGGGTAAATAATAACACTAGTATGACATCTTCTGTACATTTGGCCCCTATTCTACGCTATGGATACCGCTTCGATCAGCCTGCTCCTTGCCGCCATCGCCCTGGTGCTGGCGCTCCTTGCCCTCTTCCGGAAACCGGCCACGACGGATGCCGCACCGGTTGCCGGACCACCGACACAGATGCTGCCGCTGCAGCTTACCGCCTACGAAAGATTGGTGCTGCTCTGCGAGCGTATATCGCTTCCGGCCCTCATCAGCCGTACGGCCGCCGCCGATCTGAGCGCACAGGAAATGCGGTATGTGCTGGTGGAAAATATCAAGCAGGAATTCGACTACAATGCCTCGCAGCAGATCTACGTGTCGGAGCAGGCCTGGTCTGCCGTACGCAACCTGCGCGACCAGAGCATGCTGGTGATCAACCAGGTGGCCGGCGTCCTCCCTCCTGATGCCCGTGCCGGCGATCTCAACAAGAAGTTGCTGGAAGTCATCATGCAGCAGGAAGGCACCGCATTGCATACGGCCACGCTGGAACTGCTGAATAATGAAGCAAAAAAAATCATGCGATAAGGTGTGCGGTCAGCGCTGAGCATTGAGCGCTGCCATCGCTATTCACAGGCACCCCATCCTTCACCGGAGTGACGGACCGCTCACCGTTCACTCGTTCACCGTTCACCATGAACAAGCCCCTCCTCACCGACTCGGACATTGAAATCAAACAACTGTACACGCCCGGCGACCTGTCGTCGGGTGCCGCACAGGAACTACCCGGCCAGTTCCCCTTCACAAGGGGCGTTCAGCCGGACATGTATCGCGGTAAGCTCTGGACTATGCGCCAGTATGCCGGCTTATCCACGGCCGAAGAAAGCAACCGCCGCTATCACTACCTGTTGTCGCAGGGCGTGATGGGCCTTTCGGTTGCCTTCGACCTTCCTACCCAGATCGGCTACGACAGCGACCATGAGTTGTCGGAAGGCGAGGTGGGCAAAGTGGGCGTCGCCATCGACTCGCTGGAGGATATCGACACGCTGTTCAAAGGCATTCGCCTTGAAGATGTTTCCACGTCGATGACTATCAATGCCACCGCTTTTATCCTTCTTTCTTTCTACGTGGCACAGGCGAAAAGACAGGGTGCGGACCTGAAAAAGATTTCCGGGACGATCCAAAACGATATCCTGAAGGAGTATGCCGCAAGGGGCACCTACATCTATCCCCCGAAGCCCTCCATGCGGGTGATCACCGACATCTTCGAATGGTGCAGCCGCGAGCTGCCCAAGTGGAACACGATTTCCATTTCGGGCTATCATATCCGGGAGGCAGGTTCCACCGCCGTGCAGGAGGTAGCGTTCACACTGAGCAACGGAAAAGCCTATGTGCAGGCAGCTCTCGAAAAAGGACTCGACATCAATGTTTTTGGCAAGCGTCTCTCCTTCTTCTTCAACGCCCACAATAATCTCTTCGAAGAGGTGGCCAAGTTCCGGGCGGCGCGCCGCATGTGGGCCCGGATCATGAAAGAGCTCGGTGCCACCGACCCCAAAGCGATGATGCTGCGCTTTCACACCCAGACGGGCGGATCGACGCTCACCGCGCAGCAGCCCCTGAACAATATTTCGCGGGTGACCGTGCAGACGCTGGCCGCCGTCTTGGGCGGCACGCAGTCGCTGCACACCAACGGCTATGACGAAGCACTGAGCCTGCCTACCGAGGAAGCAGCCCGCATTGCCCTCCGCACCCAGCAGATCGTTGCCTTTGAAAGCGGCGCCCCCGACACCGTAGATCCACTGGCGGGGTCCTACTATGTAGAAAGCCTGACCGACGAAGTAGAGCGTCGTGCCTGGGAACTGATCGGCCAGATCGATGCCATGGGCGGAAGTGTTTCCGCCATCGAAGAAGGCTTCATTCAGGATGAAATCGCCCGCAGCGCCTATGCCTACCAGCGCGGGATCGAAAGCGGCGAAAAAATCATCGTCGGCGTAAACAAATTCAACATCGGGCAGGAAGAACCCGTACCGGGCTTCCGGATCGACGATTCCATTCGCGACGCGCAGACACAGCGCCTGCAGGCCCTCCGTGCCCGAAGAGACGGCGCGCGCGTGCAGCATTGCCTGGAAGCTATCCGTAATCATGCGGTAGATGGCACCAACCTGATGCCCGCCGTCATCGAAGCAGTCGAAGCCTATGGAACGCTGGGCGAGATCGCAGACGTGCTGCGGGGTGTTTTCGGCGAGTACAAATAAGGTAAATAGAGAAGGCCCGCATGATCGTTGCGGGCCTTTCTTCCAACTGAAAACAAACAACTATTTCAATGCCTTGGTGATGGCTTTCGCACTGTCCTGGTGCATCTTCAGCACGGGAAGTTTCTGGGCAGCCCAGCCCTTCAGCTCGGCATCCTGCAGGTTATTGGCAGCCCGCTGAAATTCAGCAACGTCCTTATCGTGACCGGTAGCCATCATTTGCATGAAGTGCTTGTCGAAGGCGCGGCCCTGCATCTTTTGCATGGCGGCCAGGTGCTTTTGCGTCTGCAGGTCGAGGCTGTCGGCCGGAAGCATCAAACCGCGGCTACGGGCCAGCGACATCAGTTCCTGGTTGGCCTGCGTATGATCACGCACCATCATGGCGGCAAACGATTTTACACGGTCGTCGGTGGCGCGCTCCTGCGCCATCTGACTGCTTTGTTGTTCCATCATACCCGACATGGCTGCCTTGCGCACAAAGGTCTGGTCGCCCTCGCTGAGTGGCGCTCCGGTGCCGGCACCAGTGGTATTCGAGGGAGTGCTGCCGGTGGCGGCCTGGTTTTCCGCTCCGGAAGCCGTGTTGGTTTCTCCGGTGCCTACCGTGGTTGTTTCGGTAGTGCCCCCGGCCGGACCATTCGTGCCGTTGCCCGATTGGCCATCTCCCCCGCAGGAGATAAGCAATGCAGAAGCCAGGAGCGCTGATAAAAAGCCTGTTTTTTTCATAAACTGTTTGTTGGTGAGGAATGGCAGGGAAGACATAAAAGTCATGCCAGTGTTTGGCAATAGAATGGGACGGGCCTCCTTCCGTATCCGTACAAACGCTTTGACGGAGCTTCCTCCATGCCGAAATGTCGTACATTGGGACAAAACCCCGATCACCGGATGAAAGCACTCCTTCCCCTTCTTTTTTCATTGATCTTTTTCCCTGCCCGTGCACAACAGCCTTCCTTCATTTCAGACAGTCTTGACGCGTATATCCATCGTGGCCTGAGCGATTGGAATGTACCAGGCCTCTCCCTGGTGATTGTGAAAGACGGAAAAGTAGTGATCCGCAAAGGCTATGGCGTACGCGATATCGAAACGAAGCAGCCGGTTGACGAGCAGACGCTGTTCATGATCGCCAGCAATACAAAGCTCTTTACCGGAACGGCGCTGGCCCTCCTGGAAACCCGCGGCCGTATCAGCCTCAATGATCCGGTGACCCGTTACTTCCCCGATTACAAACTGTATGATCCGGTCGCCACGCAGCTGGTCACCATCAGGGACCTGCTGGCCCACCGCATCGGCACCAAAACCTTTCAGGGCGACTTTACCTTCTGGAACACGCGCCTCAGCCGTGAGGAGATCATCCGCCGCATGCGCCTGCTCAAGCCCTCGCAGCTGTTTCGACAGGATTATGGCTATTGCAACAGCTGCTTTCTGACAGCCGGTGAAGTCATTCCCAAAGTAACGGGGCGGAGCTGGGAAGACTATGTCCGCGACTCCCTGCTCCTTCCCCTGAAAATGGTAAACTCGATGCCCCTGTCGACCGGCATCGAAAAACAGGCAAACGTGGCCCGGCCCTACACCACGGCTTATACCGGCACTCTTCAGCGCATCCCTTACGACAACTGGAACAACCTCGCTCCTGCCGCCAGCATCGTGAGCAATGTCAGCGAACTTACCAACTGGCTCCAGTTTCAGCTCGACAGCGGCCGTTTCGAAGGCAAACGGATCGTCCCGTTCTCGGTGCTGGCAAAGACCCGTGATGTCAATATCGTTACGGGCAGCCGTAAGTCGGGCAGCCTGCCGATGCACTTCCGGGGTTATGGACTGGGCTTGTTCGCCGCCGATTACAATGGGCGTCAGATCTATTGGCATACGGGCGGCGCCGGAGGAATGGTCAGCAACGTCTGTTTTGTGCCGGAGGAACGGCTGGGCATTGCCATTCTCACCAACCAGGACAACCAGAGCTTTTTCGAAGCACTCCGCTACCAGGTGCTGGACGCTTACCTGGGTGTACCGTATACCGACCGCAGTGCTTTCTTTCTTCCCGGCTTTCGCCAGGAATTACAGGGACAGCTTTCTGAAATCGCCGGTTGGCGGACGCGATTGAAAGGGCAGAAGCCTGCATTGCCCCTGAGCCTGTATGCTGGCGGCTATACCAATCCGCTCTACGGCGACATTTCCGTAAGCATGGCCGGAAACAAACTGCTGGTGCGTTTTCCCAACCATCCTGATCTGTCCGCAACCCTCACCTACATGGACAAGGACGAGTGGCTGATGGAATACAACAATATCGAGTATGGCATCTTTTCGGTCAGATTCAGCCTTTCGAAAGGAAAGGTAACGGCGCTGACCACAAAGCAGAATGAGTTTGTGGAGTATGACCCGTATACGTTTATCCGGAAGTAAAGACGGTTGAATCGTTGAACAGGGAACAGGGAACACAGAACCCGGAACACGGAACTCCGAAACAAAAGCCGGCTTCCGATTCCCAATTCCTTATTCCCTGTTCCTATTCCCTAGCTTTTCTTCTGCTCCTTTGCCCATGCGTCTTTCAAACCGACCGTTCGGTTGAAGACGAGGCGCTGGTAGGTGTCTTTGTTGTCGAGCGTGAAATAGCCTTTGCGCAGAAACTGGTAGCGCTCATTGATCCGGGCATGCTTCAAAGCCGGCTCAGCATAAACATGCTCCAGCACCTGCAGGGATTCTTCGTTGATATAGGTTTTGAAGTCGCCTTCCTCATTCGAAGGATCCTCTACCTTGAATAAGCGGTCGTAAAGACGTACTTCGGCCGACACGTTGTTGGTAGCCGAAACCCAGTGCAGGGTTCCTTTCACGTTGATTCCGGATGTGTCGCTGCCACTCCTGCTTTCCGGAATATAGGTGCAACGTAGTTCTACGATAGTACCTGCTTCATCCTTCACCACCTCCTCACAGCGGATGATGTAGGCAAACTTCAGGCGCACCATGCCTCCCGGAAAAAGGCGGAAGTACTTTTTCGGCGGGTTCTCCATAAAGTCTTCCCGTTCGATGAAGAGTTCTCTGGTAAACGGGATTTCGCGTGTGGGACTGTTCGGATCTTCCGGATTATCCTCTCCGATCAGCATCTCGGGCCCGTTTCCGTCTTCATAGTTCGTGATGACCACTTTCAGCGGATCGAACACCACCATCCGGCGCAGCGCGATCTTGTTGAGATGCTCGCGGACGCAGAACTCCAGCAGACCCACGTCGATCAGGTTGTCGCGCTTGGCGATGCCCACCCGATCACAGAAGTCGTGGAAGGCCTCGGGCGTATAGCCACGGCGGCGCATGCCCGAGATGGTCGGCATACGCGGATCATCCCATCCGTCGACATGCTTTTCTTCGACCAGCTGCTTCAGCTTGCGTTTGCTCATGACCGTATAGGTAAGGTTGCGGCGGGCAAATTCATACTGGTGCGAGGGGAAGATTTCCAGCTTTTCGATGAACCAGTCGTACAGCTCGCGATGCGGCACAAACTCCAGCGTACAGATCGAGTGGGTGACCTCTTCAATCGAATCGCTTTGTCCGTGCGCAAAGTCATACATCGGATAGATGCACCAGGCGTCACCGGTACGATGATGATGCGCATGCTTGATGCGATACATCAACGGGTCGCGCATCAGCATGTTCTGATGGGCCATGTCGATCTTTGCCCGGAGCACTTTCTCCCCGTCTTTATACTTCCCGGCACGCATATCGGCGAACAACTGCAGGTTTTCTTCGATGCTGCGATCGCGGAAGGGACTGTTCTGACCGGGCTCGGTGGGGGTTCCCTTCAGCCGGGCGATCTCTTCCGAAGAAAGATCATCTACATAGGCCAATCCTTTTTGTATAAGCGTTACCGCATACTGGTACAGGTCTTCGAAATAGTCGGAAGCATAGCGTTCATGCTTCCATTCTACCCCCAGCCATTTTACATCCTCCTTGATCGACTCCACGTACTCGGTTTCTTCCGTAGTAGGATTGGTATCATCGAAGCGGAGGTTGGTATAACCCGGGTACTTACGGGTGAGGCCGAAATTCAGGCAGATGCTGGTGGCATGACCGATATGCAGGTAGCCGTTCGGCTCAGGTGGGAAGCGGGTGACAATGGTCTTGTACTTGCCCGACTTCAGATCGCTTTCAATAATCTCTTCTATGAAATTCAGGGATTTTTCTTCTGCCATAGGGTGACAAAGATAAGATTTAGGGAGGTCGGGAGGTGGGAAGGTGGAGAGGTGGGGAGGGTCCCCATAGGGCTATGGGTCTGGAGAATCCGTTGAACACGGAAAGGGAATTTTACCTTTGGGCTGTAACCCGGCCGAAACAAACGTAGTCTTAAACAGCGGAATGCACGCCGAAGCAGCTGATAGTGAACTGATCCAACAGGTGATCCGGGGCGATCAACAGGCCTATGCCCTCGTGGTGGAGCGCTACCAGAATTTCGTGTTCACGATTGTGCTGCGCTACGTTAAGAGCCGGGAAGATGCCGAAGAAGTGGCACAGGACGTGTTTGTGAAGGCGTATCGCTCCCTGGCCGCTTTCAAGGGCGAGTCGAAGTTCAGCACCTGGCTGTACACGATTGCCACTACGAGCAGCCTGAGCTGGTTGCGTAAAAAGAAAGTGGAGTTGCGCTCGCTCGACGACGAAACCGTGTTCGCCAGGGCCGACAACATCGATGGCGGCCTCCATGCCAACCAGATCGAACAGAAATCGAGGGTGCAGCTGGTGAACGAAGCACTGCGGCTGCTGTCGCCGGAAGATGCTGAGATGATCACGCTCTTCTACAAAGGTGAGCAGACGCTCGACGAGATTGCGCAGGTGCTCGGAATCGAAACGAATACGGCCAAGGTGCGATTGCACCGGGCCCGCACACGCCTGAAAGACAAAATGGAACGCTATTTTTCCGCAGAAGTGCGGGACTTATTTTAAAAAAGGAGCTATGGACCCGCAGATGGACATGGAACTGCAGCTTTGGGAGTACATCGACGGCTTTGCCGACGCCGGTCAGCGTGCCCGCATCGAAAGACTCCTGGCAGAACAGGCCGAGTGGCGCGCGAAATACGAGGAGTTGCTTCAGACACACCAGCTGCTTTCTTTCACCGAACTGGAGCAGCCTTCCCTCCGGTTTACCCGGAACGTGATGGAAGCAATCGCACGGGAGCAGATCGCACCGGCATCCCGCCAGTATATCAACAACCGGATCATTTGGGGCATCGGCATCTTTTTCCTTACACTGATACTGGGCTTGCTGGCCTACGGCATCGAACAGGTAGACTGGGCAGCCGGCAAAACCCCGAATACTATGGGCATTGATTTCAATAAGGTCGACTACTCGGCATTGAGCGACAATCAATGGATGAATGCCTTCCTGGGGCTCAACATCATTCTGGGCCTCTTCCTGCTCGACCGGGCCCTATCGGCCCGCCGGGAAGAGCAGATGCGGCGCCTGCATCCATAAAAAACGCACAGGGTAAACTGCCATTGCCCGTGTATTTGGTGGCAGGTTTTCCCTGTGCGCAATAGTATCCTGAGATTTCAGGCTTAGAGGCCACCGCCGCCCGGGCGTCCGCCACCCGATGTACCGGTGCCCGTGCCACTGCCGCCGGAGCCGGATGTGCCCGTGCCCGAGCCCGATGTTCCCGAACCGGTGCCGGATCCTGTTCCGGAACCCGTTCCGGTACCTGTCCCCGACCCGGATGTTCCTGTTCCGGAGCCCGAAGTGCCGGTGCCCGTTCCCGTTCCGGAACCTGATGTTCCGGTGCCGGAGCCAGAAGTGCCTGTGCCGGTACCGGTACCCGTGCCCGAACCTGTGCCGGTACCCATGTCAGAGCCGGTGCCAGTGCCCGTACCCGTTCCTGTGCCGGTTCCCGTTCCGGTGTCGCCTGTGCCGGTGCCGGTGCCCATGTCCGTACCCGAGCCGGTACTGTTGACGGTTGTACTCGAATCAGTGGTCGTGGTGGTGGTGCTGCTCTGACCGTTGTCGGCACAGCTCACCAGCGCCAGGGAAATACCAGCAAAAAGCAGAATCTTTTTCATATCCGTTTTTTAGTCTTTAAAAAAGTTGATCAACGCTTACATCAATTCCTTTACCAGAGTAGCCCATGGGCCTCAGCCCCTGCCGTAGAAGCCTCGGGTTGAGATTTTTGATGAAATCCCGCCCCTCTTGCCACACTGCCGGGTTTGGCATCTCATCATTTGCGTTGATCCCCAAACGTAAGGCAGGCTAACTGTACAGGCACCTTCCGGAGCCATGGCAAAACTCCGGGGCCGGGCGGAGCCCTGCAGGAACCGGAAGGAAATGCTACCTTTGCGCCTTCAAAACGCTATATGGACGTAAAAAATCATATTCTTGAAACCATTGGCAACACGCCCCTGGTGCGCCTGAACCGACTGGTAAAAGACCTGCCCTGCACAGTGCTGGCCAAGGTGGAATATTTCAACCCCGGAAATTCCACCAAAGACCGCATGGCGCTGAAAATGCTGGAAGTAGCCGAGGCTGAAGGCCGGATCAAACCGGGCGGCACCATTATCGAATGCACCTCCGGTAATACCGGTCTTGGCCTGGCACTCGGCGCCATCGTGAAAGGCTACAAGTGTATTTTCACGACCACCGACAAGCAATCGCAGTCGAAGGTGGATATCCTGCGCGCACACGGCGCCGAGGTGATCGTATGTCCGACGAATGTGGAACCCGAAGATCCACGCAGCTATTACTCCGTTGCCCGCCGCCTGGCTCGTGAAATTCCGAACTCACTGCACTTCAACCAATACGACAATCTCGCGAACCGCCTGGGCCACTATGAAACGACGGGTCCCGAACTGTGGCGCCAGACCGAAGGAAAGATCACCCATTTCGTTGCCACGGCCGGTACGGGCGGCACCGTCACCGGAACGGCGATGTACCTGAAAGAGCAGAACCCGGACGTGCAGGTGTGGGCCATCGATGTGGAAGGATCGTTGCTGACAAAGTATTTCCGCACCGGCGAAATCGATATGAACGAAGTACACCCCTACATCTCTGAAGGATTCGGTGAAGACTTCGTTCCGCAGAACTACGATATGAGCGTCATCGATCACTTCGAGCAGGTTTCAGATAAAGAGGGCGCCGTTATGGCCCGCCGTCTCGCACGCGAAGAAGGACTGTTCTGTGGGTATAGCTCAGGCTCCGTACTGGCCGGCCTTATGCGCCTGAAAGACCGTCTGAAGCCGACTGATGTAGTGGTCGTGCTGCTCTGCGACCACGGAAGCCGCTATGTTGCCAAAATTTATAACGATCAGTGGATGGCAGAACGCGGCTTCTTTGAAGTCAAGACTTTTGCCGACATCGTGAACACCCGCGGCAAACAACCCCTGGTGACCATTGAAAAAACCAACTCGATCGCCGACGCCGTCGAACTGATGAAGAAATACGGTATCGAGCATATTCCGGTTACGGATGCGGCGGAAAATATCATCGGCTCGGTCAGTGAAACCGGGCTATTCCAGAAAATCTTCGCCAACCCCGACATCCGTACGCACAAGATGGAACAGGTGATGGAGCAGGCACTGCCGGAAGTATCGATGGATACGCCCGTGGAGAAACTAGGCACCCTGATCAACAAGGAAAATGGCGCCGTGCTGGCCAAAGATGAAAGCGGCACCTACCAGATCGTGACCAAGTACGATGTATTGCAGGCACTGGCATAGATAACACACATCTTTTATCTTGAAGGGCTGCCTTAGGGCAGCTCTTTTTTTGTCCCTGGTATCGTAAATCTACGATACTCCGACCCGGTAAATCAACCAGGCCGCAGACCGTTGTTTCCCGATAAATCTGGTAATAACCGATGTACGAAAATCGGGCACTTTTGCTGTTGCACCGGCCTCAATGCCGGGCTACTTTTGTATTGTTCAGCGGGAGCAGAAAAGAACAAATGGAAATGCTTCCTGATCCCGTAAGTGAGTCGGAACCCTGTGAAACTGATCAGCGCTCTTTGACATCCGGTTCTCTGAAAAGTCAAAAATCCAATACCAGCATACGCTATCCGTATCCAGTCGAAATCTCTTTCATCCTTTGAAAACCGATATCCAGTCCTTTTGAAAAGCAAATCCAGTCCTTTGAAAACCAGAACATCCATATCCTGAAAAACCAGTTCCAGTTCCTTTGAAAGCCAATCCAATACCTTGAAAACCGCCCCTTCGATCCGTATCCGAAAAACCAGCCACGCGCCACATCGAACAACGGCACGTGCAGTCACCGACCTGATCCTTCCCCTAAAAACATTCGAGGAGCTGATGACTCCCGTTGACCCGTTTCCACATCAAGAGGTTGGTGACAAAAAGAGCCCGCGAGGGCTCTTTTTTTTTGCACGAGCCGCAGCACGGTTCGTTCTTCCCGCCCTATCTTTCCGCTATGGAAGTCCTGTTCGATCCGCTTGGCAAGCCGCTTGATCTTTCACGCCCGCCGCGTCGAATCGTTTCCCTCGTTCCGTCGCAGACCGAGTTGCTATGGGATCTGGGCCTCGACGCCGAGGTGGCCGGCATCACAAAATTCTGCATTCACCCGGATCAATGGTTTCGCACCAAACCACGCGTGGGTGGCACCAAACAGGTGCATGCCGAGCGGGTGGAAGCCCTCGCTCCAGATCTCATACTGGCCAACAAGGAAGAAAACGTTCGGGAACAGGTAGAACACCTTGCGCAACGCTTCCCGACATGGGTCAGCGATATCAGTAACCTCGGAGAAGCCCTGAATATGATCCGATGCGTGGGCAGACTGGCACACCGGGAAAAGCAGGCCGACAGCATCGCCCTGAGCACGGAGGAGGGATTTGCTTCCCTGCAGCAACTTCCAGGCAATGGGCCTACCGTTGCCTACCTGCTCTGGCGGGAGCCCTATATGAGCGTTGGACAGGACACGTTTATTCATGACCTGCTGCAACGCCTGGGCCTGCGTAATGTAATGGGGAACCGGATGCGCTACCCGGAGGTGACGGTGGAGCAATTGCAAGGATGCGATTTCCTGCTCCTATCGTCGGAGCCCTATCCCTTCCGGCAAAAACATATCGATGAACTGCAGGCACAGTTACCGGACTCGCGGATCCTGCTCGTCGATGGCGAACTGTTCAGCTGGTATGGGAGCCGGCTGCTGCATACACCGGCTTATTTTCGGAAGCTACGCCAGGAAATGGGACTCATCCCCTAAATTCGGATCATGCAGACCGAATCGGACAAGCCTTCCCGTAAAAAGCCCTTCTTCCCGGTCAACACCGAGTTGCGGCAATACCTGCGCCATCACGGCAGGGAGATCAACCTGCCCGTCACTTACAACGACCTGCTGCATATTTCCTACTCCGTTCCGCTGAAAGACAAGCTGGGACGCGACACCCTGTGGGAGAAGGCCTCCTATGATATGCGCGACTGGGATTACATCCGCGAAAGCCTGGTGCAGACCTATGCCATCCTGAAAACGGAGGGCGACCTCACTTTTACCAAGCACCTCGATGTCGCCCGTATCGACTATTGCACGTACGGCAATTCCAACCCGTTCCGCATACGGATCGTAAACCGCTTCAACGACAATTACGATCACTATTATATAAAGATGGAGGATGCCTCTAGGGTTTATGGGCTGGAGCTGGAACACATACTTTCTCCCAACCGCATCACCTACCTCACCAACAACGGTACGCTGGTGGAAGAACACATCCCGGGCCTTCCCGGCGACGTCTTTATCGGCCACCACCTGAAACTTCCGGAAACCAACCGGATAAGGCTCGCCAAGGAGTTTGTAAAATTCAACGAACGTTGTTTCGTGCGCCTGCTGGGCGATATGCGGAGTTACAACTTCGTGATCAACGTGACACCAGACATCGAAGACTATCAATACCGCATCCGGGCTATCGACTTCGACCAGCAATCCTATGAGGGAAGGAAAAATCTCTACTTCCCGCAGTTCTTTAAAGAAAACCTGCCCCTTGTAGAACTGGCGCTCGAGCACCTGAATCCCGACTCCATCGCGCAGTATCAGGCCGAGGAAAGAACGCTGATGGCTTTCAGGGCCACCGTAGAGCGGCATCGCCTGCTCGATCTGCTGCATATCATGTCGCGCGATCGTATTTCTACAGATGAAAAAAGGACGCAGCTAAAAGACCAGTTGGCCCAGCACTTCGACAATCCACAGTTTCTGAAGTGCCGGACCATGGGTGAAGTGGTGAAGCTCACCCTGCGCCAGTGCCTGAAGCCGCACCTTCTGCGCATCCACCGCAACCAGGGAAAGATTGTCTGACCGGCAGGCCGACCTGGTTACTCATCATTCATCACTCATCATTCATCAGCCTCATCTCGGAATCAGGTTCAGCGGCAATACGAACTCGAACACGTGCGGCGAACCGGCTCTTACCCGATCAGCATCGATCAGGTAGCAATAACGGAAGCCGAATGATACGGGCTGCTGGTTCCACCACTTCGTATCGAAGAATACCTCGGCTCCGGCAGATCGAAGGTCGATGGAGCGAAGTTTGTCGTTGGAAAAGTAACGCGTCAGATCGGCAAAGGCATTTGCCCTCAGCCGAAGCAGGTATACGATATTGGCAAAACCTGCATCGGGATGCAGAACCGGGAAGTGATAATTACCGGAAAGACGCCACATCCTGCTGTTGAAATAATCGAAGTAACCGCGGCTCCCGGCAAATCGGTTGGCGAAGAAACCCGTGCGGAGATTATTGGTGTCAACTTGTTGCACACTGCCCTGCAGCACCAGGCTATGGGTGCGATGCGCTCCCGGAAGAAAAAGCGAGGCGGTGCCCAGGGCCTGGTAGCCTTCATTATCGAGTCGGTGGCGCAGGTTACCGTTCAGGGAATACGCGAAACGCGGAAAAATCTGCTGACGGGCCATGGGTAACTGCTGTACCCAACTGATCTGATGGCTCAGGTAAGACGTATTGAAGGGAATCACGCGGTCTTTATCGGAACCGGCGCCCCGGGTACGGTTATATATATAATCACTGCCGAACCGCAGGTTGCGGTAGGTAACTCCCTTGGTAAGGTTGAAAGGCAGGTAATAGCCGACCCGGAATTCTGTTTGTTGCAGATCGACCGGCCCGATACGGGTCGGCACGGTTCGGGTGAAGGTGTGCTCTACACCCGCCCTGAGTACCGGGTAAAAGCCTCCATATGAAGTTGCAAAGCCCGCCGTATGCCCGTTTTCGTTCTGATTGTAGCGATAATACAGCTCATTGCTGAAGGTATTGAGTACGTTATCGCTGTACAGTGAGAAGGTAAACTCCGGATCCTCATAATAGGGTCGCCAGCTGTGAAAGTTGAGCAGTCCCGTAGTTCTGCGATACGGTTTCACGGGATAGTTGGCTGTTGCGGTTTCCAGCAGGTTCTGTGCACTGTCGGAACCCGCCACTTCAAAGGGCGGCAGTCCTTCCACCAACTGACTCAGTGTAACAGGTTCACGCCGGAACGACCGAAGCTCCTGCTCGCGTACCTGAAATCCACTGATGGTAAATTCCGACCAGGCTATACGCCCGCTATCGACACTCGGAAAATAGTGACCAACGCCCCCTGTGGTCAGCCTATTGAGCGTACCGCCATCAGGCTCCAGTTCGTAGAGGTCGTCGGTTCCGTTGAGCGATGCGGTAAAGTAGATTTTCCGGCTGGCCTGATCAGGATAAAAGAATCCAATGGTTGCATTCGTAGCCGGCAACAGCAGGCTGAACTTCAGGGTTGCCAGATCGAGCAGTTGCAGCGACATACGGGCATTGGGATGACGAACACCCACCACCACCGTGCGCTCGTCCAGGTACTGCGGATGAACAAAGAGGGCGCCTGCCGGCGTGCGGCGGCGCTGCAGTACCTGGCCCTGCCGGTTCAGCACATGCAGTTCGCTGACCAGCGAATCGGCATAGTGCACGGCAACCAGCGTGCTGTCGTCGGGCGACAGGGCCGGGGTAAAATACTTCTGACGACGTGTGATACGCTGCTTTTGTCCGCTCGCCACATCCAGCAGCATGATATCGCTGTAGTCGATGAGCGACCAACGCGGATGGGTACTGTAGGCCGTATATGCGATCGTGCCGTTCCGGTAGTTCATCCAGTCTTCACTGCTGATATCGCGCAGGGCGATACGCCGCTCACGCCCCTGCTTTTTCAGATAAAATGCAGGAATTGATTGATAGCTTTCTTTCAGATAGATCATGCGGTCGCCGGAAAGACGACGCGGAAAAAGACGATGGGTAACCACCTGGCGCTGCTGCAGATCATCACGCCTGCGGCTTTCCTGGCGCGCATAAGCGGCAAGTGCCTCTTCCCGGAAGGAGCGGAATGACTGCCCGCCGTGGCGCCTGACCGCCTGTTGGAAGGGATAGAAAAGTCCCCTGAAAGCGCTGGCATCCCGGGTCACCTTTCGCCAGAAATCAGCCCCGTACTTCTGGTGCCCGTAATTGACCAGCAGGTAGCCGAGCGGATAATGATTGGGCACCTGATCTTTCAGGGAGCCATTGCGCAGTTTCATCCAGCTGTACTTCCGATCCTGACGCCAGAGTGCGCGAAAACTATTGAAGAAATACGGCTGCCGCCCTCGCCCCTGTGGCGAATAGATGGTTTCCGCGTGTACTGCATCTCCCTCAAAGAACCAATCAGGTATTGCTGCTGCATTGGCAAGAGCCCTTCCCTCCTGCCCCAATAACACACCCGCCACGGCACTGAGGCCGCGGTTGAACTGGTTGTATTGCTGCACATGGCGGTACTCATGAATGCCCAGTTGCTCTGCCCAGGGCAGGTTGCCGAATTCAAACAGGTTGCTTCCCGGCACCAGATAAAACTCGCTCCGGAACGGCCCGAGGGCTACATAGCCGTTAGCCAGGGTCGTATTATGGTGCAAAACCACATTGATCTTTCGTAACCGGTTGCCCAGGGTATTCTCGATGGCAGCCATCCGGTGCAGGATCGCAGCCACACGCTGCGCCTGTGCAGTAGCGGGGGGTGCAAAAAGCACGCGTGCCGTATCCGTACCAATCTGCCGCCAGCGCAGGCGGGCCGGAAAGCCGCCGAATTGCTGAGCCTGGCTGAACAGAAGTGCCATACATCCGCCTGCGGTCAGGAACCATCGTTTTCTCATAAAGAAAAGATAAGGAGATTACAAGAAATATGCCCGCGCCCTGCCAGCACTTATCTTAGCGCCAAACCCGCAGTATGCTGCTACTTGCCCTGGCCGCTGCACCCGGCCTGGCTATCTGTCTCTACGTGTTTAGCCGGGATATCCACAATCCCGAGCCAAAGAGATACCTGGCTGCCAGTTTCGTACTGGGCATGTTGCTGACGGTTCCCGCCTACTTCCTCGAAACGCGCCTAACGGCTTTGCTTCCACACGATATTGCCGGAGTGCTGCTTCAGTCCTTCCTGGTAATTGCCGTTGTCGAAGAGGGGCTGAAATTCCTGGTATTGCGTTACTACTGCTACCGTCTTTCGACCTTCGATGAGCCGTTGGATGGCATCATCTACAGCGTCATGGTCAGCATGGGATTCGCGACACTGGAGAATATTGCCTATCCCTGGATGCATGGCTACTCCGTGCTCATCAGCCGCACCTTTACGAGCGTTCCTGCACATGCCTGCTTTGCCGCCATCATGGGGTATTATGCAGGTCTGGCCCGTTTCAACCCGCAAAAGCGGAACAGCTTGCTGCGCACCGGCTTCCTAAAAGCCGCACTCTTTCATGGCTTCTACGATGGTTTTCTGCTCCTGACAGAAGACCAGTGGATAAAAAAGAATGTCTCCGAAGCACTCCTGCTCACCGGGGCCGTCTATTCGCTTTTCGTAGCCTTGCGTCTCAGCAGGCGCCTTTTCCGGCAACACCGGGATCTTTCAAAAAGCTATTTCGGAGTGGGTTCCGGACTGGAGGTGACCGGGGCAAACTACCAGGACCTTGAACCATTGCAGGAGCTGGCAGCAGAAATCATGACGGCAGCCGAGGGTTTTTCGGACAAGGAAAACGAGCAGTTCCTGTCAGGGAACCGTGACAGCATCGAAACCATAAGGCAACAGATGGCGGCGGGCCATCACTTTCTGCTGGCCAGACAGTCCCGACCTATTGGTTTTGCCTCCTTTGGTCCCGAAGAAGAAAACGAATGGCGTCTCCACTATCTGTTTGTCTCACCCGCTTTTCGGAAGCAGGGCGCCGGAAAAAAATTGCTGGAAGCCGTGATCAAGGAAGTACAGGAACGGAAAGGGAATAAATTGCTTACCGATCTGCAGCGCCGGAATCCGGCAGTCGGATTCTTTACACGCAAGAATTTCCGGATCATGGATCAGTACGAAGTCCAGGTTGGCGACCTTACCCTTGAACAGGTATGCCTGGCCTACTCTTTAACGGCGACGTGAATGATAAAAAAGCCCCGCAGAGAACTGCAGGGCGTTCAGATCCAATTATTCGTATTCCTAACGTAACAAAGTGATATCGCCTTTTACCGGCAGAATTTGGTTATTCGAACAAACCACTTCCGCTGCATAGATATAGACATCAGAAGAGGCAGGACGTCCGCGCAGCTGGCCATCCCAGCCCGACTGAGGATCGTTGGCTTTAAAATTCAGGCGTTCGTACACCAGTTCGCCCCAGCGGTTATAGATGCGCAGGGCACGAATGTGGGCGATTCCCGTACCGCGCGCAAAAAAGACATCGTTCATACCATCTCCATTCGGTGAGAAGGTGTTTGGCAGGAAGAGGTTTCCGCCATTGCACAAAACGGTCACGGTCACTTCATCGGTGGTGCTGCATCCGCCGGGATTGCTAGCGCGAACCTGGTAGCGGGTCGACTGTCTTGCTGTGACCACAGGGGCCGGACAGTTGCTGCAGCTCAGGCCGGCGGACGGCGTCCAGCGCCAGTTGTTTACATCACTCGAATAGCTGCCGCGAAGGGAAGCCGTGTCGCCCGCGCGCAGCGTCAGATCGGGTCCGACCTCGGCGCGCGGCTGCTGGAACACCGACACGGTTACGCGGGCCGTGCGCGTAAAGCACCCAGCGCTATCGCGAGCCGTGAGTGTGTAGGTAGTGGTCGTCTCCGGACGTGCCCGGGTTATGGCACGGTCCGGATGCTCCAGCCCTGCTGACGGGCTCCAGCTGAAAATATCACCGCCATTTGCGCGAAGCAGGGTGGAACCACCGGCGCAGAAAGCCGTATCGCGCAGGCTGCCGAGTGCAAAAGGCTGACGAACGCGGATGCGCACCGTATCGGTACCCTGGCAACCCTGAGCGCTGGTGCCGGTGACAAAGTACACGGCAGTTTGCGCCGGCTGCGCCTGTGGTGTGGGGCAGCTGGTGCAGCTCAGTGCCGGACCACTCCAGGAGTAAGTTGCCGCACCCTGTGCCTGAAGATTAGCGGAAGCGCCCTGGCAAATCTCGAGATCAGCACCAGCGGTCACCTGCGGACGGCCGTATACGTAAAATACTTTACGGACACTGTCGGAACAACCTGTTTCATCCCGCACTACCAGCGTCACGTAATAGGTGCCTGGCGTAGCATAATATTGTTGCGGTACCGACTGACCGCTTGCCGTCTGGCCGTTTCCGAAATCCCAGGACCACTGCAGGTTACCGGCAGCCGGACGCTGCAGCGCGCCCTGGATCTGCAGATTCGCCGGTGCGCAGGCAAATTCAGGCAGGCTTACGGTTGCCTTCGGAGCTGCATGCACCAGAACGGCCGGCAGCATCATCTCCTGCGAACAACCGCGAACCGAACGCACACGCACCGAAACCGGATAAGTGCCGGGCTGTCCGAAAAACCGGACAGGATGAGGCTGGGTGCTGGTCTGGCCATTGCCGAAATTCCATAACCAACCGGCTACGGCATCGTTGCCGGTAGCGGATGCGGTAAAGGAAACGGTTGCCGAGTCGCAAAAGGCGCGCTGCGGACCGGCAGCCTGAACAGAGATGCCGTAGGAACGGATGGTATCGCGACCGATATAAGAAACCGAACAACCGTTGCGATCCGTCAGAATCATGCGCGGAACGAAGGCCCCTGTATCGTTATAAATATGACGAATCACCGAGTCGACGCCCAGGTGGGTGTAGCCATTACCGAAATCCCAGATGATCGAGTCACGGTTACGGGTATGCGCAGTCAGATTCACCGTCACGGGCGCACAGATCCCTACCGGGGTATAGGAAAGCGAGCCACTGGGGCCGCGAACCTCAACCCGCCGAACGAGGGTATCGGCACATCCTCCGGCTCCCTGTACGATCAGACGCGGGTAAAAGATACCCGGCGTATTATACATGTGGGCAGGTGAAGACGCGGCGGAGGAGTTCCCGTTGCCGAAACTCCAGGAAACGCCCACCTGGTTTTGCGAATGATTGGTGAAACGTACAAGCAGCGGAGGACAACTTGCCAGGGTATCGGAAAGCTCAAAACGGGCAACAGGCTTAATCACCCGGATGTATTGGTTACGCACCAGCGTATCGCGGCAACCATTGTTATCGGAAACAGCCAGTGTTACCGTATAACTACCGTCGGCGGAGTAACGGTTGACCGGGTCCCGGAGGGAGGATGCGTTACCGTCGCCAAAGTTCCAGGAGAACTGAAGCGGTGCCACTCCGCCCGAACTGTTCCGGAAAGTTACGTTGCGACCGGCACAGGTAGTGGTATCTGCCGTGGTAAAGCTCGCCGTTGCCCGAATCACATTCACCGCTCCGGTTCGGGTAAGGGTTGAAACACAACCGGCTGCATCCCGAACCGTAAGACGAACCGTAAAGGTTCCACCAGCCTGGTAGTGATGTACCATCGGCATCATGCCGCTCGAGTCGATACGGCCATCTCCAAGCGTCCAGATACGGCGTACAATGGAATTGCTGCCATCTGAAGTTGACTGATCATCGAAACTCACACGAGCGCCGACGTTGCGGATAAAGCAAACCGGTGATTGCGCAACGGTAAAACGTGCTTTAGGGCCATTTACCTGCAGATTGCGGGTCTTTGTATCCGTGCAACCGTTCCGATCGGTGATGGTAAGGCTCAACGTGCGCGCACCAGCGTCGGGATAGGTTACCAATACAACAGAAGCGGTAGAGTCGGCAGTTCCGTTGCCGAAGTCCCAGGCCCACCGGGCGATCTGTGAAGCGCGTATCGTAGGCGTGCTCAGGCGTACGGGGGTGCCGGCACAGACCGGATTGGCATTCAGCTGAAAGTTCGCCTCCGTATTGATCACGCGGATGCGTTTTTCCATACGGTGCTGACAGCTTCCGTCGGACACGAGCAGCCGAACCGTGTACGTTCCGGTATCGCGGTACAAATGGGTCGGATGCTGGGCGGCTGACGTGCTACCATCTCCAAACTCCCAGGCCCAGGTGCTCGCTCCAATGGAACTGTCCGTAAAGGTCTTTCTGAACTTGTCCGTGCAGTTGATGACTTCGGAAAAACGGGCAACCGGCGGACGCACCCGGATGATGCGCTCCTGGCGAATGGTATCGCGGCAGGTTTCGTTGGCTGCGATCAGCGTTACGGAGAACCTGCCGGTATCTGTATACCGATACGTAGGATGCTGTACGAAGGAAGTACCCCCGTCGCCAAAGAGCCATTGCTGACCCGTTTGTGTTCCAGTGCTGGTATTTGTGAACTGCACGGCATCCGATAAACAAACATCAGACGGCGTCCATGTAAACGATGCAACCGGGCGGGTAAGTGCACGGGCACCATCGGGGAGCGACACCGTATTGCTACAGCCGCCAGCGGTGGTTACTGTAAGCGATACGCCGTAAGAGCCGGCCTGTGTAAAAATCGCCTCCGGATTTTCCTGGCTGTAGGAAACACCCCCGATGTTCCAGCTGTAGGTGGTCACCGGGTCGGTGCCCTGCACGGTAGCAACAGGCCGAACACGCAAAGGCAGGCAACCGGAGGCCGGAACACCATCCAGGGTAATTTGTGGCCGCTCCACCCGGATATAAGCGGTTTTTCTCATCGTATCGGTGCAACCGAAAGCGTTCACTGCTGCCAGTGTCACTGTGTAGGTCCCGAAAGAGGTATAGGAATGAGATGCCTGCATGGTTGTAGCCCGGCTGCCGTCACCGAAATCCCAGCTATATGCCGATGCTCCCGTCGCTACAGGGGTGAAAGCAAAAGGAGCCGGGGTGAGGCAGGCACTAAGGCGATTTGCCTGAAAGTCGACTTCAGGTGCGGGGTTTACGGTTACCGTCCGTGAGAAGGAGTCGGAACAGGCGGCAAAGCGGCTGACCAGCTTGATGGTAAACGTGCCGGGAGCAGCATAGGTTTTGGCCGGGTTGAATGCGGTTGCAGTTGTGCCATCGCCAAAGTACCATACCTGCGATACCGGTGCCGGCAGGGTCTGGTTCTGAAGCGACAGGTCGGCCCCTGCACAAATCGTTGCCGGTACGGTAAACAAAGTCTGTGCGCCAGTCTGAACGAGGTTGGGACGGACCAGTGTATCGCGACATCCATTGTAACCGGTAGCAATAAGCGACACCGTGAAGTTGCCTGCTGTTGTAAAGACCTGCTGCGGGCTCACGGCGGCAGACACAGCCCCGTTGCCGAAACTCCATTGGTAGGTGTTTCCCGAACCCGTGCTGGTATTGGTGAACTGAACAGAAAAGGGAAGGCGGCAGGCCACGGGATTGGAGTTGGTAAACTGCGCACGCGGAGGGGCTTTTACCTGAACATACGCCGTCCGGCTGATCGTCTTGGTGCAGCCCAGCTCACTCGTGAGTTTAAGGCTTACCGTATACGTGCCGGCAACCTGGTAGACATGAACGGGCGAACGGTCATTAGAGAGAATACCATCACCGAAGTCCCACTGATAGGTGGCATTGGCTCCTGCAAAACGCGATGTATCGGTGAAGGACACCCGAAATGGCGCACAGCCTTCGCGGAGGTCCGAGCTGAACCCGGGTTCGGGAGTCGGGGAAACCCTGATATGATCAACGCGCACAAGAGAGTCGGCGCCTTGTGCGTTACGCACAATCAGGCGGATCGTATAATTACCGGGCGTGAAGTAGGTAGTGGAAGGATTTGCCTGTGTAGAAACGATGCCATTGCCGAAATCCCAGTGCCACTGTGTAGGGTTTCCGGTCGACTGGTCGGTAAATGAAACGAAAAGAGGCGCACAACCGGTACGGGGGAAAGCGGGCAGTTCATTGCGTACCGAGGCAGTAAAGCCGGCACGAAGACTCCCCTGGCTGAAGATGATCATCGGACACAATACCAGCAGTAAAGCCAGCAGGCATCTAGATGAATAGTTTTGGTTGGCGATCATAGTACATTAGGATTGGTTAGGTGCATCTCCGCAACAGACAGTCGTTTCTGTTATCGGGATACGGAGGGTTCGGATCTATATCAAATTTACCTCATAATCACGGTGTTTAAAGAGATTTGTAAGCAATTTTCAACTAATAAGGGAAACTCCCGATTATCAATATACGAAAACATAAAGCCCCGTAAAATTACGGGGCTTCAGACTAGTAAAAGTACGACAGCGATTTCCGCTAAAACCGCGGGCAGTGCATGGCGTTCAAGGAGGAGTTATCCTTGTTCGTAAAGCCCGCGTAGGTCAGCGACAGCTCAAAGCCTCCCTGCCCGCTGCTGGTTGTCCGCAGCTTCGAAATATTCACATCGTAGCTGAGTCCCATGGCCAGACCACGGAATTCCACCTTCACGGTTGGAATGATGGCATCGTTCCAGCGAACAAAGCTCCCTGCGGAAAGACGCAGGTCGGGCATATCCATATCCGGACCAAACTGCATATTGTAAAGGATACCACCGATGAAGTACCGGCTGGGGCCTTGCATCACAACATCGGAGTGCCAGATCATGCTGGCTGTTTCGTTCATACTCAGGCGCAGCGCGGTCGACAACACGTATTTCGGCCGAATCGAGATGCCGCTGCCCGCAAAAAAGGAATTTTTCGGCTTGGTGAAATGATGCATGGCCGCACCGATGACGAAGCTGCTGCTGCGCTCTGCGCCGAGGTCACCGTTCAGGCTGAGACCAGCACTTCCGTCGAAATACTGATATCCATTTACGGCGGTAGACTCTCCGTCAAAGCCGTTCTCGAATGTATTGTTTGTCGTGATCTTGCTCCGGTCGAATCGGCGCTGAACCAGGCCGCCCATGAAGCCGGCAGACAGGTACAGATTGCGCTCAGTGCTTAGTGACTGGTGAAAGTTGATGGCGGGCAAAACATGGGTTGTTGTCAGATTACTGCTGCCCGACTGATCATGAAAAAGCTGCATACCAAGGGTGGCATAGTTGTCGCCGCTGCCTACCTTGAGCTTGTATTCTCCGTTGGCAGATACAGTTTTGTAGGCATTGGTAAGGCTGTTCCATTGGCTGCGGTACACCGCCTGAACCCGGTAATCGCCATTGACAATACCGGCCAGAGCGGGATTCCGGTAGAGCGGTGACTCATAAAATTGCGAAAAGTGGAGATCCTGCGCCTGAACAGAGGCAGCAATGTGGCTGAGGCTGACAGCCAGGAGTAGGGTACGCAGATTTTTCATTTTGGTTTAATTGGATCATTGGATTATCATCACATCACCTTTCAGCGGAACAATTTCATTGTTGGCGCAGATCACCTCGCAGGTGTAGATATACACATCCGCAGGCGCCTTTTGACCACGCAACATGCCATTCCAGCCTTGCTGTGGATCGTTCGCCTTCAAATTTGTTCGCTCAAAGATCAACTCACCCCACCGATTAAAGATACGGAATGTCTTGATTCCAAGGATTCCGCTACCCCGGGGGAAAAAGATATCGTTCATGCCATCGCCGTTAGGCGAAAACGTGTTCGGAATAAAAACATTTCCGTTGTCGCAGGTAACGGTGACCAACATGTCATCGAACGCAGAGCAACCGGCTGCATTACGCACCAGCACCCGGAAACGGGTGGTTTGCTGTGCCGTCACAACCGGATTGGGACATTGATTACAAGACAAGCCTGCGGACGGAACCCAATGCCAGTAGTTGATATCCGGCGAACTGAGTGCGCGGATCATTACCGTATCGCCTGCCCTGCGCATCAGGTCGGGCCCGGCATCGATGACGGGCTGCGGGTACACCCAAATGGTGGTGTAGGAGGTATCGCTCTGGCATCCAAGACTATCGCGGGTGACCAGCCGGTAAGTGATGACGGTATCCCGGTCGGGGCTCATGCGCGGACCGGGGATGGCCGCATTGTCGAGGAAAAGAGCCGGCGTCCACTGGTGTATAACCCCTCCCCTGCTGTTTAGCTGCAGCGAAGTGCCCGCACACAAAGTGTCCCGCAATACCGGCGGCTGGAAAACATATGAGCGGAGAACGGAGATGCGGACCGAATCAAAGCCGGAACAGCCAAAACTGTCCGTCCCCGTAACATAATAGGTGGTATTCTGTACCGGCCGCACTAACGGTGCCGGACAAGTGCTGCAACTCAGGGTTGAATCCGGCCGCCAATTGTAGACGACAGCTCCAGACGGCACAAATGTCAGCGAGGTATTCGGGCAAACCACCTGGTCAGCGCCGGCGTCCACGGAAGGAAGGGCCCGCGCAATGACCTGTTGTTGCACCGTATCGGAACATCCGTTGCTGTGCAGCACAACCAGTCGCACCGGATAAGTTCCGGGAAGCGTATAGGATTGAGGCGGCGGTTGTTGCTGCTGAGAAAATTGTCCGTTACCAAAACTCCAATCCCAGCTCAAGGTGCCGGCCGGCTGCCGGACGATCATTCCACCAAATGGCAAAACGGCAGGCACACAACGCTCCAGATTTCCCGGCGTAAGGGCGACCATGGGCGATTCGAGCACATTTACAGCCGGAAGGATCGCCGTATCGCGACAGCCATAGGCCGTGGTATTTACGAGCATTGGCACAAAAGTACCCGGCGCCCTGTACTGATGACCGACATTTCTGCCGAAAGCCTGTGCGCCGTCGCCAAAATGCCAGACCCAGCCGGTCAGTGAATCATTGCTGGTACTAAGGCCACGAAACGACACGAAACCCGAATCACAAAAGCGAAACTGGTCTGCATCCGCAACTGGAAATATCCGGTAGGATCGGATTCTGGAGTTTCCAAATACAGACACCGCACATCCGGTGGAATCGATCAGGATCATTTTCGGGTGGAAATAGCCTGAATCCTGGTAGGTATATTGGGCAGCGTCGCTACGGCCCGCCTGGGTACTGCCGTTTCCAAAGTCCCAGATTACTGAATCGCGCCGCGCCGTCGTTGCCGTAAAGTGAACCGGGAAAGGTGCACATCCTTCCAATGGTCCGTAGGTAAATGACCCGACCGGTCCACGCACCACGATCTGCTGTGTGGCGGTATCCCTGCAACCACCCGGAGCCGTAACCACGAGACGTACCGTATAGGTGCCCGCATTGTTGAAAATATGAACCGGCGTGGCAAGTGTGGAAGTACCGCCGGTGCCGAAATCCCAGTGCTGCGCAATAAAGCCCGTCGATTGGTTGAAAAACGTATCGATAAGCGGCGGGCAGTTTGCTGAAAGCTGGGAAGCAGTGAACTGCGCGCGGGGCAGGCGGATCCGGATATGATTGGCTCGCACCATGCTATCGGTGCATCCATAGCGGTCCGTAACTTTCAGTACCACCGTATAGTCGCCAGTGGCCTGGTACTGATTGACCGGGTTGCCTAACACGCTCTGCTGCCCGTCGCCGAACGACCAGGCCCATTGAAGGGGCGCATTGCCGTTGCTTTGGTTGACAAAGCGCACCAGCCGGTTGGTGCAGGTCAGGGTATCCCTGGAGAAAAAGTTTGCCCGGGGCTGCGAGAGGATCACCGATGCGGGAACAGCGAGCGTATCCGAACAGCCGGCTGCGTCGGTAACCGCCAGCATGACCGTATAATTACCGGCAGATGTATATAGGTGACTGACGGTCGGCGCCATAGCTGCCAAAGGCGTGGTTCCATCGCCAAACAGCCAGCTGGCCGCCGTGATGGGGTTCTGACCGTCTGAAGCAGATGTGTTGGCAAACTGAATGCTGTTGCCGCCCGGCAGGAAGCAGGTAGCACCCGTGAGCTGTGTAAAGGCCGCCCGGGGGCCATTCACACGCACGGTGCGCACCGTCCGGAGCGAACATCCCGAACTATCGGTTATCTCGAGTGCCACCGTGTAGTCACCGGCACTGTCGTAGGCATGCCTGACCTGCACCGGAGCACCTGACTGCCGGCCGTCACCGAAATCCCAGCTCCAGCTATTGATCGCCCCCGATGGAGAAACATGGGCGGAAAATGCTATCTGCGTTCCCTTGCAGACCGTATCCGGTGTTGCCGTGAGCGTTGCTGTCAGGGGCTGCACATTCATCAGGCGCTGGACCCGGTGGGTGCAAAGTCCGTTCGTCACTTCCAGTTCTACCAGGTAGTTACCGGGGCTGGTGTAGCTATGCACCGGATGCCGGACTGTAGAAGTAGTGCCATCGCCAAAGCGCCAGAGCCAGGAAGTGGCGCCCACCGAGGAGTCCCGGAAAATACGGGTCAGCGGGGTGAAGCAGTCGGTTTGCCCCGAAAAACGGGCAATGGGCGGCAGCACCTGGATGATGGTGTCGAGGCGGATGGTATCGGCACAGGTGCCGTTTGCGACCACCAAGGTCACCGAAAAGCGGCCCGTATCCTGGTAATTGTACACCGGATGTGTCAATGTCGATGTTCCGCCATCACCAAAAAACCAGTTGTACGTAGTGACCGCCAAGGTATCGGTGCTGGTGCTGGTGAACAGCACCGACTGCGCGGCACATAACTGGGCCGGAGTATACGTAAAGGAAGGAACCGGTCGCCTGTACACCCGTGCCGCCTGCGGAAGCGACCAGGTGCCGGAACAACCGCCGGAGGTGGTCACGGTCAGCGAAACCGTGTATTCGCCCGGGTTGGCGTACGTATGCTGGGGCGTAGCAGACGGCGACGTATTGCCATCGCCGAACGACCAGGACCAGGAAGCCGGCTGCTGATGGGAAACAACTGTCGCCACCGGACTGATGGTCAAGGGCGCGCAGCCCGAAAGCGGCAGGCCCGCCATCGAAATCTGCGGCGGAAAAATACGGATGAAGCTGTCGCGGCGCAGGGTATCGGTACAGCCATTGACACTGGTAACAACCAAGGTTACGGGGAAAGCGCCTGTGCTGGTGTAGGTATGAGTAGGATTGGCCAGGGTGGATGTCTGACCATCCCCGAATTCCCAAAAATAGGCCGACGCTCCGACGGCTGCCGAAGTAAAGGTGACGGTCAGGGGTGCGGAGCAGGCGCCCGTAGTGTCGGCCGAAAAAGCGGCCTGCGGTCCGGGCACTACCCTTACTGTTCGTTCTACGGAATCCACGCAACCGCCCGCAAAACGGTTCACCAGGCGGATCACGTATGTCCCGGGGACCGGGTATTGCCCGAGGGGCGCCCGTTCAGTAGACGTACTGCCGTTGCCGAAATGCCAGGTCTGGCTTTGGGCTACCGGAAGCGTCTCATTGATTAGTTGGAATGGCTGACCGGAGCAAACGGTATCGGGCGCCCGGAAAGCAGATTCTGCACCTACCTGCACGAGCCCGGTGCGCACGATGGTATCGCGGCAGCCGAAAGCGCTGCTGGCCACCAGCGTGACCGTGTAGGTGCCCGGACTGGTGTAGGTGTGGGAAGGACTGGCGACCGTAGCGCCGGCTCCATCGCCAAAGTTCCAGTTATACGTCAGCCCGCTTCCGGCAGTAGTATTGGTGAAGTTTACCGTGAATGGCAGGCTGCAGAAGGTGGTTGCGGTATGTGTAAACTGCGCAAGGGGTTTCTGGCTGGCGCGGATATAGTTCGTTTTGGTAACGACCCGGGTACAGCCACTGCTGTTCGTCACCCTCAGCGAAACGGTGTACTGGCCGGGTTGCGGGTACGTATGGGTAAATACGGGCAGCGAAGAGGAGGCCCCATCGCCGAAGTCCCAGTTGCGCGAAACGATGGTTCCGGAATTCTGGGTGCGATCCGTGAACCGGGTCAGCAGCGGTGCACAGCCTGCCGAGTCGATACCGATGAAGTCGGCCTCGGGTGAGGGCAGTACCGTGACGTAGTCGGTTCTTGCCACCGAATCAAGGCCATTGACACTGCGTACGAGCAGCCTTACGGTGTAGGTTCCGGGCGTGATATAGATCGCAGACGGATTCTGCAGGGTGGAAATCACACCATTTCCAAGATCCCAGCGCCACTCGGTAGGATTTCCGGTCGACAGATCGGTAAAGGTCACATGAATCGGGGAACAACCGGACCGGGGCGCCGCTGTAAAGTCGGCACGCAACTGCGCGGTCGCCCGATCCGCAAAAGCGGCTACTACCAGAAATAGTAACAAGCGCAGGCAGGCTGTTCGCTGCTTCATAGGATCGGTCAGGTGGCTTCAGTCAGGTGGCTGGCGAGTAAAAATTTACCCCCGCAACCCCATGACGGACGCGCAGGCAAACGCATTATCGTATTCGAAGATATGTAAATAGTTCGGAGGCAAATGTGATTCTCATCAATTCGGAAAGGGAAAATTGCGGAAGTGAGGGAATTTCCATAGACGGGCCTGAATAGAGCCGCTTAGCGGAGAATGCCGTACCTTTGCGGCTCAAATCAAGCAATACATGTCAACGACAACCCGTTCCAACATCAATTTCAGCCTTCCCTACAAGGTGAAAGACATGAGCCTGGCCGAATGGGGCCGGAAGGAAATCCGCCTTGCCGAGGCCGAAATGCCCGGACTGATGGCCATCCGCCAGGAATATGGTCCCTCCCAGCCCCTGAAAGGCGCCCGAATCGCCGGATGCCTGCACATGACCATCCAGACAGCCGTGCTGATTGAAACCCTGGTAGCCCTGGGTGCTGAAGTGAAGTGGAGCTCCTGCAATATCTTTTCTACCCAGGACCACGCCGCCGCTGCCATTGCAGCCGCCGGTATTGGTGTATTTGCCTGGAAGGGACAAACCATCGAAGAAGCCGACTGGTGCATCGAGCAAACCTTGTTCTTCGGCGGTGCCGACCGTCCGCTGAACATGATTCTCGACGACGGCGGCGACCTCACCAACATGGTGCTCGACAAATACCCCGAGCTGGTGCAGTACGTAAAAGGCATCTCCGAAGAAACCACTACCGGTGTTCACCGCCTCTATGAGCGCATGGCCAAGGGCACTCTGCCGGTGCCGGCAATCAACGTAAACGACTCGGTTACCAAGTCGAAGTTCGACAACAAATACGGCTGCCAGGAGTCGCTGGTGGATGCGATCCGCCGCGCTACCGACGTGATGATGGCCGGCAAGGTTGCCGTTGTGGGCGGCTATGGCGACGTGGGCAAGGGCTCCGCCGGTTCGCTCCGTGGTGCCGGTTGCCGCGTGATCGTAACGGAAATCGACCCCATCTGCGCCCTGCAGGCCGCTATGGACGGTTTCGAGGTGAAGAAGATGGAACATGCTGTTGCAGAAGCCGACATCGTGGTAACCGCTTCCGGCTGCCGCGACCTCATCACCGAGAAGCATTTCCGTAAAATGAAGGATAAGGCCATCGTCTGCAATATTGGCCACTTCGACATAGAGATCGATATGGCCTGGCTGAATGAGAACTATGGGCATACCAAAGACACCATCAAGCCGCAGGTTGACCTGTACAACGTAGAAGGCAAGGATATCATCGTGCTGGCAGAAGGCCGCCTGGTGAACCTGGGCTGCGCCACCGGCCACCCCTCCTTCGTGATGTCGAACTCGTTCTCGAACCAGACCCTGGCCCAGATCGAACTCTGGACCAACGGCGACAACTACGAGAACAAGGTATACGTACTGCCGAAGCACCTCGACGAAAAGGTAGCCCGCCTGCACCTCGCCAAAATCGGCGTGGAACTCGACGAGCTGACCAGCGAGCAGGCTGAATACCTCGGGATCAGCAAGGAAGGTCCGTTCAAGCCGGAGCTGTATCGTTACTAAGACAAAATTCAAAGTGATAAGTCAAAAGCCCTCGCAGATCGCGGGGGCTTTTTCATGGGGCAGGTCTAAACGTTCAATACACAATGCTCAACAATCATTGCGCCTGTAGCGCCGCCTGAAAACTGATTATTGAACATTGATTGTTGCTCATTCTTCCGGCAGCTCTCCTTCTGGCACACCATTTTAAGTAGTGGTTGCAAAAGAGGAGCACAAATGTCAATCGTCACCCTTACGGAAGAGCAGCGGCAGGAGTCGAGGGCTTTCTACCGCGAAGCACTGGAATTGTTACATGAGACCGGAACCAAATGGATGCTGGGCGGCGCCTTTGCCATGTTCCACTACACGGGCATTTACCGCGATACCAAAGACCTCGACGTGTTCTGCAAGGCCAGCGATGCCACGAAAATCATGAGGTTTTTCAAGGACAAGGGCTATCGTGTAGAGAATTACGATGTACGCTGGCTGGCAAAGATCCACAAAGACCCCTATTTCCTCGACCTCATCTTCGACACGGTCAACAATATCTGCCGGGTGGACGACACCTGGTATGAACGTGCCCCGGAAACCACTTTCTGTGATGTGCCGGTGCGGATGATCCCCGCGGAAGAGCTTACCTGGTGCAAACTTTACGTGCAGAACCGCGAACGCTACGATGGGGCCGACATCAATCATGTGTGGCTGAAGGCTGGTAAAAACATGGACTGGAACCACGTGCTTTTCCGGATGGAACAACACTGGCATATCCTGCTGCAGCACATTATTTCCTTCCAGTTTTGTTACCCCAGCGAGTTCCACGAGATCATCCCGCGCTGGCTGTTCGATGAGCTCATCCGCAGGGCCCAGGAACAATATGAGCTGCCGGCTGCTATGGAAAAAGTCTGCCGCGGCCCCATCATCGACCAGACGCAGTATGCCATCGATATCAAAGACTGGGATTATAAGGTAACGACGATCAAGACCGTGTAGGCGGTTGAAGTGGTTCAACGGGTTTGAAGGTTGGGAGTGTTTGGAAAAAACGATAATCGGACAACATGAACGAACAGGAACAGAAAGTACGCATTGCCGCCGTGGGCGACATACACGTGCGGGAAAACGATACCGGCAAATGGGGCGAGTACTTCCGGCTTGCCTCCCAGCAGGCCGACATCCTGCTCATCACCGGCGACCTGACCGATACAGGCGATGAAGGCGAGGCTGCCGTGCTGGCCAATGAACTGAAAAGCTGCAGCATCCCGGTCATTGCCGTGCTGGGCAACCACGACTTCGAAAAGGGCCGCCATAAACTCATCCGCCAGATTCTCCTGAAGGCGGATGTGCACATCCTCGACGGCGAGGCGATTGTGGTGCATGGAGTGGGATTTGCCGGGGTGAAAGGCTTTGGCGGGGGGTTCGACAAACACATGCTCTCCATGTTTGGCGAGGGTGCCATGAAAGCATTCGTACAGGAAGCGGTTGATGAAGCCCTGCACCTCGAACGGGCATTATCGCGGCTCGAGCAGGAGCATCTTGCCGAGCGGAAAATCGCCCTGATGCATTATGCACCCATCCGGGAAACCGTGGTCGGCGAATCGGAAGCCATTTTTCCCTTCCTGGGCTGTTCACGCCTGGCAGAGCCTTTAAGCCGGCATAAGGTAAGAGCAGCCTTCCATGGGCATGCGCATATCGGCACGCTCGAAGGCCATACACCCGATGGAGTGCCGGTATTCAATGTGGCAAAGCCCATCCTCAGCCGGCATGAGATGCCGTTCTATATCCTGGAAGTGTGAGAATCCGGCCGCCGCTGAACGACCGATCATTGATGTGAACCACGATTTATGAAGCTATCCTTTCATGGTGCGGCCGGCACCGTTACCGGCACCAAGCATCTGCTGACGCTCAGCGATGGCCGGAAATTCCTGCTCGACTGCGGCCTCTTCCAGGGCATGGGCCGCGACACCGATCAGCTCAACAGCGATTTCGGCTTCCATCCGGCAGAGGTGGAAGCGGTCATCCTCTCCCATGCCCATATCGACCATTCCGGACTGATTCCGAAACTGATCAAAGAGGGCTTTACCGGTGCGATCTTTTGTACCCCGCCTACCCGCGACCTGTCTGAAATCCTGCTCTACGACAGCGCGGAAATCCAGACCTACGAAATCGAGTATATCAACCGGAGGCGTGCAAAACGGGGACAGCCTCCCTATGAACCACTCTACGATACCGATGATGTCAGCCAGGCATTGGAGCGCTTTCTCACGTTTCAATATGATGAATGGTTTAGGGTGGGCCGGGGTGTAAAGGCCTGCTTCACCAACGCGGGGCATCTGATTGGCAGCGCCGCCATAAGCCTGATGGTAGAAGAGGAAGAAAAGACGACACGCATCTTGTTCAGCGGCGATGTGGGACGCAGTCGTTCCGTATTGCTACCGCCCCCCGCTGCTGCACCACAGGCCGATTACGTGATTCTCGAAAGTACCTATGGCGACAAACATCACGATATCCGCTTCAATACGATTGAAACCTTGCAGCAGTGGATTAAAAAAGTCTGTCTTGACCGGGGTGGACAACTGGTGATTCCGGCCTTCAGCGTGGGGCGTACACAGGAAGTGCTTTATGCGTTGAACCAGCTTAGTCTGGAAAAAAGGCTGCCGGAGATCAGCTATTTCGTTGACAGTCCGATGAGCCTGAAAGCGACGCAAACCATCAAACGCTACGTTGACCAGTTCAACGAGCGCTTACAGCAGGTGCTGGCCGTTGATGACGACCCCTTTGATTTTCCGGGACTGAAATACGTGGAATCGGTGGAAGACAGTCGCCGTCTGGTAGAACACACCGAACCCTGCGTCATCATATCCGCAAGCGGAACGGCCGATGCAGGGCGTGTTCGCCATCATATCAACAATATTCTGAGCAACGAAAAAAACGGCATCCTCATGGTAGGCTATTGCGGCGCGCAATCGCTGGGCGGACAACTGTTGCGGGGCGAAAAGGAGGTAGAGATCTTTTCGGATCCCGTTGCCGTAAGTGCGGAGGTGGGGCAGCTGCCGGGTATGAGCGCACATGGTGATTGTGACGACCTCTGTCGCTTTATGGTCTGCCAGGACCCGGAGCAGGTGCAGGCCGTTTTTCTGGTACATGGGGAGCCCGCCGCGCAGAAGGCCCTTGCAGCAAGGCTTGCATTGAAAGGATTCAAAAATATAGTCACCCCGGCGCAGCATGAAGAGGCCATCCTTTCGGATCCGGACCCCGGCACAGCAGCGGCGGCATAAGCACCGAATATGGAGCTACTGGATTGCGTGATCATTGGCGGCGGACCTGCCGGACTGAATGCCGCCGTTGTGTTAGGCCGCTGCCGCCGCAGCGTGCTGGTTTTTGATACCGGGCAATACCGCAACCGATGGTCGCATGGCATGCACAACTACCTCACGCGCGACCATGTGCCGCCGGCAGCGTTTCTGAAAATATGCCATGAAGAACTGAAGAAATACGGTGTGCAGATCATCCATAAAAAGATCGTGCGTGCAGAACGGGACGGCGATAGCCATTTCGAGGTTTGCGACAGCGAAGGCCAGATCTATCATTGCCGGAAGCTGCTGGTGGCTACGGGGCTTACCGACAACCTCCCCACCCTGCCAGGCTTTGAAGAATTGTATGGAAAGTCGGTGCACCATTGCCCCTATTGCGATGGCTGGGAGTGGCGTGACCGCCGGATGGCCGTGTACGCAAAAACAAAGGACGGCTCGGAACTGTGCCTCGCACTACGCAATACGTGGACCGACGACGTCACTTATTTCACCGATGGCAACACCCGCATCAAAGGGGCTACGCGAGAATACCTTGAAGCCAGCGGCATCCGTATTATTACGGATCCGCTGGAGCAACTCGAAGGCAAGAACGGCCTGCTGCAGGGTGTGCGTCTCAAGAATGGCAGGCTGGTGCCTATGGATGCCCTGGTCTTTGTAAACGGCTTTACGCAGCAATGTGACTTTGCAGCCGCGTTTGGCTGTAATGTAGGCCGTAAAGGCGCTGTCATCACCAATCGTTCCCAGCAAACCAACATCACCGGACTCTATGTTGCCGGCGACACCACAAGAGATATGCACTTTGTAGTGGTGGCGGCGGCTGAAGGGGCCAAGGCAGCCGTCAATATCAACAAGGAACTGGTAAAAGAGCTGGCCGAAAAGAAACGCACACGTCTGAAAGACGACCGGGGCGAGATGGCTGCCTAAGCCGACCGGTCAGCGTACATAGAAATAGCCGGTGCCGGAAGTCTGGGCAATAAAAGGAACGGGCGTAGGTCTTGTTTTGCGGGCAGCCAGGAAAGCGTAGTTGCCGCGGAACAGCGTTACTTCCACAATGGCGCCACGGGGCACATCCCGAAACAGCGAACGGGGCAACACGACGCTGCCGTTGTCGGGCACCTGGATGCAGTTGCGCACCTCTCCGCGCCAGCCCCGGATGCCCACAAAAGCCTCATTTCCGGGAACACGTTCATTGAAATGTACGGACAGGTAAATCCCCTGTTCATTCATCGGGTCTGCGTTCCAGTGCAGCGTATCTCCCCTGCCGATGCGAAAGGCTGCGCGTTCATCGGCTCCGGTCATTCCCCCGGCCGAGGCGATGACTACCGGCAACAGCCGCAACGGCACCCGAAGACGTGCAAAAAGCGTATCAGGAGCATCAGGACCCGGCTCGGTCTTGATGTCTACGACGCTTCCAGATAGGGATTCGCTGGTCTCACGCGGAAGTGTGAGCTGGTACCGTCCGGATGTGTCGAAAATGCGGTGATGAAGGAAATACAGGGGGCCGGTCTGAAAGCGCTTCGAAGAACGGGGGTAGCGCGTAACGACGAGTAAGGTACACCGGCTGCCTGTATCGGGCCCCGTGAGCGTTTCGCGACGTTCCGAGAGGATCAGCTCCGGGTTGTGATTCTGCTTAAATGACTCCCTGAAGGCATGCTCTGCCAACTGGTTATTGAATATACGGGGCTTCTGGGCCTTAACGGGCAGAGAAAGGATGAGCAATAATGCGAGACTTCGGAACATGGCTGCGTTGGTTTTTGGTTAAGACCGGAGGGCTTCGAAAAAGTACTTCGTTTCGCACCAGAAGGCATCAAGCGCCAGGATCCGGGGTTTGAAAAAGGAAATCAGCAGCGGCCAGTCATCTTTACGGAATACATTCACGTCTTCCTGCATCACTTCGATCTTGCTCACTGCGGCGCCCCAATCGTCGTAGGCTTCCGGCAGCCAGTTCCAGTCGGCTCCGCAATGCTGTATAAATACGGGTTTTAGTTGCTCGAACTGCTCGAAATATATCTGACGAAGTCCGGCATCTTTATGCGTCAGGGTGACGGCCACGCGGGCTGATCGCTTATCCGCATCCATCCGGAAGTGTATATGCTTCTCCCCGGTCTTGTAGTTGACCCAGTTGACCTTCTCCCCTTCCGCTCCCGGGATCGGCTGCATATATTGCCCGAATGCGGTCCAGAAGGCCTGCCTGAGCTCGGACGCTTCCTTTCTTGAAAACATGCGCTAAAAGTAAGGTTTCATCGCAATTGCCCCGGAATTGCCCGAGCAAGACCCTACTTTTCCGGCTTTCATTACCGATCCCTGCCGCGTTCGATCAGGTCAGGATTGGCACACTTTTCAGCATGTGTTCTCTGTATTAGTTGAAAAAATGTGCGTTATGAAAAATGTGATGAAACGGAACGATGAGCGCAATGCCGCCACTAAGGGATTTCGCCCCGGAACGACCCTGATGATGATTCTCTTGTTTCTGGCCTTTTGGGGGGTCAGCTTCTACATCCTGCTGAACAGCTATGCCTAGCAACAATTGCGGCTTCGTACCTTGATGCCCCGGATACGGAAGCAAGTGAACAGATCCGATTGTTCACTCCTGCCTAATTTTGCGCTCCAATATGGAGCGCTTTAACTTCCGTTCGGCTACTGCCGTCGATATACCCCGGCTCATCAGCCTGCTCAATAGTGCCTACCGGGGCGATACTGCCCGCAAAGGATGGACTCATGAAGCCGACCTCATCGAGGGCAATAACCGGACGGATGCGCAGGAACTGGAGGACAAACTCGGACGGCCGGACGCTGTATTATTACTGTGCGAAGATGTCTCGGGCGAGCTGCAGGGCTGCGTGTACCTCGAAAAGAATCATGGAGACCTATATCTCGGGATGCTCTCCGTTTGGCCCGCGCTGCAGGGCAAAGGCATCGGCAGGCTGTTGCTTCAGAAAGCCGAAGAATACGCACAGTCTTCCGGCTGCACAGCGATTGTAATGACCGTCATCTCGGTGCGTACCGAACTACTGGAATGGTACCAGAGAAACGGTTACGCTGCCACCGGCGAACAGGAGCCCTTTCCGAATGACCCACGCTACGGAAAGCCCCGCCAGCCCCTGTATTTTATCTGGCTGCGAAAACCCATCAGCTAGTCGGCAAAGTTGTCCCGACACGGTCGATCGTGTGCATACCTATTCGATGTTCAGTTCATTTGATGCGTGTGTGACTGCGGTCCCGAGTGGCCGCTCGGCCATCTGATGTTATCCCGGGTACTCGTCCTGTTGTGTGGACACATTTTCTATCCTGCACTGGCCCGTAAGTGGCCCGCTGAACCTACCCCGCCACGGGCCTGTTGTGTGGACACACATGCTCTATCCTGCACTGGCCCGCTGAACCTACCCCGCCACGGGCCTGTTGTGTGGACACACATGCTCTATCCTGCACTGGCCCGTAGGGCCAGTATGTATTTGCCCGGGACGAAGTCCCGGGTAGGAAAAGTGTGGTTGATTGGCTGTGGCCCATAGGGCCACCATGTGGCTGAACCGGGGAAAAATCAGGCATCACAAGCAAGGTCTGCATGGATTCAGGCATTCTTCCTGCGGCAATAGGCTACTGATTCGACCCTCACACCAACTGGCCCGCCGGGCCACAGTGCCCCCCACTACAATGCCTACCCGGGACACCAGCCCAGGCAAACACATCAGGAGCTCCGCGCCATGATGCTTCCGACCAGCTCCATCGTCAAAAATGTGTCCACACGATAGGCCACAGCGGGATCACCACATCACCACATCTGCACATCGGCACATCGGCACATCTGCTTAGCTTTGCTCCATGAACACCGCACTCGAATCCCTTGACTTTACCAAATATGCCGACGGCCTCATCCCGGCTGTCGTGCAAGACTTCCGCACCCAGAAGGTGCTGATGCTGGGTTTCATGAACGAAGCCGCCCTGCAGCAAACCGAGCAAACCGGACTGGTGACCTTCTTCAGCCGCTCCAAACAGCGCCTCTGGACCAAGGGCGAGGAAAGCGGCAACCAGTTGCGGCTACGGCAGATTCTGGTGGACTGCGACCGCGACACGCTCCTGATCAAAGCCGAGCCAACCGGACCTGTCTGCCATACCGGAGCCGACACTTGCTGGACCGAAAAAAACAGCCGGGAGGATTTTCTGTACTACCTGGAACACATCATTGAAATCCGCCGCAAAGGCACCGATGAGGGCTCGTACGTAAAAAAGCTATTCGCTAAAGGCATCAACAAAATGGCCCAGAAAGTAGGCGAAGAAGCCGTTGAACTGGTCATCGAAGCTAAAGACGTTAACCGGGAGTTATTTTTGGGAGAAGCGGCTGACCTGCTTTTTCATTATTTGGTATTATTGCAGGCGAAGGATTGCAGCCTCGACGATGTCGTGCGGGTGCTGCAGCAGCGTCATCAACCTCATGGACATGAAAAAACATCTGTTTAGCCTGCTGTTCTTATTGCCGCTGGGCGCCCTGGCGCAAGGCAGTTTCCGGATTCAGGGCAGCATTGAAGGCATTCAGGACAGCACCGAGATCCGCCTGGCCAATCCCCAGTCGAATGCGGCCATCGCTACCGCCTTTACCCGGGCAGGGAAATTCGAACTCCAGGGCCAACTGGCCGAGCCCATGCTGACTACCCTTGCTATCGGAAAGTCGAACCCGGTCTACCTGTATGTAGAGAACAATCCCATGACGCTTTCCGGCAATGCGGTCGTCGTTAAAGAAAAAGACAAGAATGGGGTTGAAGTGATCAGAAAGCAAAGCCAGGAAGCCGACCTGAGCGCCCTTCGCGTGGAAGGCTCCCGCTCGCATGTAGACTTCGTGGAGTTTCAGTCGGTGTTTTCGCCGCTGATGGGACAAGTCAATGAACTGGCGACACGCATCAATATGTCGCAAGACCCCAATGTGCGCGAACCCATGCTGCGCAGTTTCGACTCGGTGAAGCAGGTGCTCAACCGGGAGATCGATCGGTATGTCAACGGCCATCGTGCTTCCTATGTTTCGCCTTTTCTGCTTTATGTCACCGCACAGCTGATGGATAACCCGGTAGTGCTGAACGATCGCTTCCAGAAACTCGACAGCACCATCCGGATGTCGCAGATCGGCCAGGGACTGGGTAGTTATATCCAGCAAAACCTCATCGGCTCTATCGGCTCCACAGCTACCGACTTTACACAGGCCGACACGCTGGGCAAGCCGGTAAGCCTTTCCTCCTTCCGGGGCAAATATGTACTGCTCGATTTCTGGGCCAGCTGGTGCCGTCCCTGCCGCCTCGAAAACCCTGCTGTGGTAAGGGCCTTCCAAAAATTCAAAAAGAAAAACTTTACCGTGCTCGGTGTTTCGCTGGATCAGAACAAAGAAGCCTGGCTGAAGGCCATCAAGGCCGATAACCTGACCTGGACGCATGTGAGCGACCTTCAGCAATGGAGCAATGCCGTAGCGCAGCTTTACCGCGTTCAGGGCATCCCCCAGAATTTCCTGATCGACCCAACTGGAAAAATTATCGGCAGGAACCTTCGCGGCGCAGAACTGGAAGCGAAGCTGTGCGAGGTGCTTGGCTGCAAGTAAACCGGGTAATGAACTTTTGAAGAGGCCGCCCTTTGGAGCGGCTTTTTTATGCCCTTCTTTTTGTGAAAACGGTTTCCGTTTTTACCGTTTTCTTTTGGGCTGAATAAAGCGGCTTTTCACGGCCGGAGGTATTCGATACGGCGGATGAGCTGGAATTACGTCCACCGCCGGCAGGTGCCTGTGCGGCTGCCCATCCCGACCCACACAACAACAGGCCGGCGATCCAGATGATTCGTTTCATGGATACTCGTTTAGCCCCTAAGGGCAGCAAAGGAACTGCCAAAGACGGTTGTTGCCGGTGGTATGCTATTTGTGCCCATCAGGGAAACTAGATCTATGAACAGAACGGCCATTCAAAACCGCACCGTCACGGCCACGGCGGAACACAAAATCGGCAAGAACCAATTTGTCGTGGCTCCCGGCGTGTGGCGGGTAAAAGATACATTCGTCAATGCCTTCATCATCCAGAACACGGAAGGCACCAACAACTGGGTGCTCGTGGACGCCGGTCTGAAGTCATCGGCAGAAAAGATCCGCTCCCTGGCGAAGAATGTCTTCGGCAGCAAGAACAGCCGCCCATCGGCTATTGTGCTGACTCACGGGCACTTCGACCATGTAGGCTCCCTGCTGGAGCTGGCACAGGAGTGGGGCGTGCCGGTCTATGCGCATCGCATGGAAGCGCCCTACCTCACAGGCCGTGCTCAGTATCCGCCGGCAGATCCGACGGTAGGTGGGGGCATGATGTCTTTCCTTTCCTTTACCTACCCGCGCGGACCCATAAATGTGGAGGACCGCCTGCAGTTGCTGGAGGGCGATGGCAGCGTTCCCGGACTGCCGGAATGGCGTTTCATCCATACGCCCGGACATGCCCCGGGTCATATCAGCCTCTTCCGGGAGCGCGACGGCGTGCTTGTCGCCGGTGATGCGCTCACCACAACGAATCAAAACTCGGCACTGTCGGTGATGAGCCAGAAGAAAGAACTGCAGGGTCCTCCCCGCTATTTCACCATCGACTGGGGCGCCGCCGCCCGTTCTGTGCGCGCTCTGGCGCAACTACAGCCTCAGGTGATCGCAACCGGTCATGGCGTGAGCATGTACGGCGCCGAAGCACGGAAGGCGCTCAACAAGCTCACCCGCGAGTTCTGGGAGCTTGCCATGCCCGAAGAAGGACGGTATGTGCAGGAACCCGCGCTCACTAATGAAGAGGGCGTCACCTATGTGCCCCCGGCACGCAACAACTATGGCCTCTGGGCAGCGGTGGGCGGTGTGGTGCTGGCCGTGGCTGTCGGAATCGGCTACCTCAAACAGCAACGGGAGCGAAAGCAATGGCAGGCACTGCTCGATGAGCAGCTGGACAAAATGAAGTTCCGGCACTGACCAGCATAAAAGAGGGCTGCTTTCTCACAGGCAGCCCTTTCTCTTTGTGCCAGCGGCATCAGGCTTGCAGTTGCCGGCGGTAGAGCTGAACCGTATTTTCGAGGCCGAGGTAGAGGGCATCACAGATCAATGCATGTCCGATACTGACCTCATCCAGTTGAGGAACCGACTGCTTCAGAAAGCGCAGGTTGTGCAGGTCAAGGTCGTGACCAGCGTTAAGCCCTAATCCCAGCTCGGTGGCGCGGCGGGCCGCCGTAACGTAGGGCGCTACAGCTGCTCCGGGATTTTTCGGGTACCCATGTGCGTAAGCTTCCGTGTATAACTCGATGCGGTCGGTTCCGGTTTCAGCGGCACCTTCTATCATCTCCACCACCGGATCTACAAATATGGAAACACGAATGCCGGCTTTCTGAAACACGGCGATCATGTCGCGGAGGAAATCGCGGTGACGGAGGGTGTCCCATCCATGATCGGAAGTGAGCTGCCCCAGTTCGTCGGGCACCAGTGTCACCTGGTCGGGTTTTACCTCGAGCACCAGGTCCACGAACTTCTGCTCGCGGCAGTTGCCTTCGATATTGAACTCCGTTGTAATAATGGGTTTGATCGCCCGCACATCTGCATAGCGGATATGGCGTTCATCCGGGCGCGGATGCACCGTGACCCCTTCGGCGCCGAAGTTCTGAACGTCGATGGCGGCTTTTACCACGTCGGGATTGGCGCCGCCGCGGCTGTTGCGCAGGGTAGCGATCTTGTTGATGTTTACGGATAGTTTCGTCATGTCAGGGGTTCAAAAATAAAGTTATTGATATAGGCCTGCTGGCTGCCCTTCAGGCTAACCGCGGATTGGTGCTTATCCGCATCGAATGCAGCGAGAGGTTGCCGGCGGCCTTGTTCGAAGAAGTAACCACGATAGCCTGCTCCTTCGAGAAATGTGAACACTTCCTGCATCCGCTCCGCCCCTACATGCCGGCGTTCCAGCTCCAGCAACAGCCGGGGTCGGGAGCTGCGCAGCATCTCCGTTCCGCCCCGAAGCACTTCCAGCTCATGCCCCTCCACATCGATCTTCAGGAAAGCCGGGCGGAGGCCGGTACGGGCACAGTAGCCATCCAGCGTATCGGTGCGGATTTCATGAACGATGGCATCCGCATACTTATTTTCAAGCGAAGCTTCATAGGAAACCAGGTTGTTCTGCGGCTGTATATAAAAACGTTGCGTGCCGGCCTGGTGAGAAAGCCCGATCTCCTCTACCCGCACCCCGCTGCCGAACAGTCGCCGCAGCAACTGCGCTCCTTTCGCCTGGGGTTCGAAGGCCACTACCCGGCCCTTTCTGCCGGTTGCCTGCCGCATCCAGAAAGCATAAGCGCCCTTATGTGCACCGATATCGAAGGCAACATCACCGGGATGTAAATGCCCCAGCATCCAGCGCATCTCCGGCACATCGGCACGGTACCGGTACTTCCAGGCACGGTACCAGAGCTTAGCCTTCTCTTTGAGCAGATCGATCATAGTTCTTTCCAGGTGTGATCGGCAAGTAGTTGTACGGTTGCCGCACAGGATTTATAGGGCATTCCAGCCCCCCATTCCGCGGGTGAGATCAGGGAGATGATATGGCTGCCATCCTGCTTTTCATAAAGGTAGTAGATCTGCCCGATCTCCGGCTTGAAGGAAATTTTCGCGTTGTAGATGAGCAGCGACAGCTCTTTGCGTTTATGGATCTCCTGGGCCTGCAACGCCAGCAACTCGATCTGTTTGCGGATCTGCTCGAGCTGCATATTGGTCTGCTCTTCCATTGCCGTGAGCGCCTTGTGGCGCACGACCCCCTCTTCTGTGGGCTTGATGACAGCACCCGACACAGAGGCCGAATAGGGAAGCACGCTCATCTGCCGGTGAAACACCTCCACATTGGTATACGCTGTTCCGTCATCGCGGAATCCCTGCACGTTCAGCTTGAGGTAGCCGTTAGGCTGAATTTCGTGAACAATGTGTAACACTACCTGCCCGGCCCGGTAAAAATGCAGTTCGAAGCTGATGCTGTCGGTAAAGGTGGCCTGCACCTCGTCGGCCAGCGCCTTATCGGCGAAGGAATGCAGTTCGCCATCGGCCTGCACCACGTAGGTCGCGTTAAAAGCTTCGTTCTGCAGCGTCACCCAGCTGTGTGTGATCGTCAGTTCGCGCTTTCCTTCTGCGTTCTCGATTTTGTAAATGCCGCTGCGTGGGCGCTCACCGCTCTCGTAAGTACCCTTTTCGGGAAACAGCTGCCAGCTGCCAAGGAAGTTATAGGCTCGGACCATAGCGGCAAAAGTACGCAGGGGCAGAACGCAATGACAGAGTTCCTTAAAGACAGGAGCAGTCCCGGAGAATCAATGCCGCATCCGGATGCCTTCCGCTGAAAGAAAAGCCTTTAAATGCGGGATGGCGATCTCACGGAAATGGAAGACCGAAGCGGCCAGGGCGGCATCTGCTTCCGCGTCCCGGAACACATCGAGAAAATGCTGCATCGTTCCACCACCTCCTGACGCGATCACCGGTACCGGTAGCGCCAGCGATAGCTTGCGGGTAATATCCAGCGCGAAACCGGCCTTTGTGCCATCATGATTCATCGACGTAAGCAGGAGCTCTCCGGCGCCCAGGTCTACAGCGCGCTTCGCCCAGTCTTCGCAACGCACATCCGTACGGGTTCTTCCGCCATGGAGGTAAACATACCACTCGCCGTCTTCCTCCTGCCGGGTATCGATGGCCAGCACCACACACTGGCTTCCCGCCATCTGCGCAATCTCGGCAATCAGTTGCGGCCGCTCGAAGGCCGCCGTGTTTACCGACACTTTGTCGGCGCCCGACTGAAGCAACACCTGAACATCTCCGGCAGTACGGATGCCCCCTCCCACAGTAAAAGGAATATTGATGGTCTGTCCCACCCTGCGCACCAGATCTGCCAGGGTTTTCCGACGTTCCACCGTGGCCGTGATATCGAGAAAAACGAGCTCGTCGGCTCCCTGCCGCGCATATTCGGCAGCCAGCTCCACCGGGTCGCCGGCATCACGGAGGTTGACGAAATGAGTACCCTTGACCGTACGGCCGTCTTTTATGTCGAGGCAGGGAATGATGCGCTTTGCAAGCATGGCTTTAAGTAGCAGTTCTTAAAATGATGAAAAAACGATCAGGAAAAATGACGCAAATCTTTCAGGCTAATCCGGCCTTCATAAATGGCTTTTCCGATGATGGCACCCCGGCAGCCGGCATCCCGGAGCTGATGCAGGTCGTCGACGGAAGCCACACCCCCGCTGGCGATAAAATGAAGGCCAGGGAACTTTTCCGTAATACTACGGTACAAATCCAAAGCTGGTCCCAGTAGGGCGCCATCCTTGGATACGTCGGTACAGAACACCTGCTGCACGCCCTTTTCCACGTATTGCTGCAGGAAGTCATAGATCCAGATATCGGTCTTCTCCAGCCAGCCGCTTACCGTGATCTTTTCATCGCGCACATCGGCACCCAACAAAAAGCTGTCGGCGCCATATTGCTCCAGCCAGCGTGAAAAAGTGTCGGGTTCCTTTACGGCGATGCTGCCCACTGTGGCATAGCGGGCACCCGACTCCCGAACGATCCGGACATCATCGTCGGATTTGATGCCCCCACCGAAGTCGATGAGGAGTCCCGTTTTTCCGGCCAGCAGCTCCAGAACTTTCCAATTGCGGACGGTGCCGGCGCGGGCGCCGTCGAGGTCAACCAGATGGAGGCGTTTAAGCCCGGCATCCTCAAAGCGAAGGGCCACTTCCAAAGGGTTCTCATTGTAGGTCGTTTGCCGGCTGTAGTCGCCATGCGTAAGTCGCACGCACTTGCCGCCGATTATATCGATTGCAGGTATCAGTTCCATCAGATGTCCAGGAAGTTTTTCAGGATACGGTCGCCCACGGCAGCGCTTTTTTCCGTGTGAAACTGCACTCCGTAAAAGTTTCGATGTTGAATGGCTGCCGCATAGGGATGAACATAGTGACAGCGGGCAATTGTATAGGCACTATCCTCGGCGTAGTAGCTGTGTACGTTATAGACAAAGCTCCCCTCGCCGAGGCCGCGGAATAAGGGCGATTGCAGGTCATAGATGGTATTCCAACCTACCTGCGGCACTTTCAGGTTCGAGTGGTCAGGCACGAAACGACGCACCTGCACGGGAACGATACCGAGGGCCTGCGTATCGCGCTCCTCGGAATGGAGGCAGAGCAGCTGCATCCCGACACAGATTCCCAGCACGGGCTGTTTCAGATCGGGCAGCAGGCGGTCCAGCCCGCTCTGCCGGAGGCTTTCCATGGCCGTACGGGCTTCACCGACGCCGGGAAAGATCACCCGGTCGGCACTACAGATCTCTTCGCGATCGTCGGTCACCAGGGCCGGCACGCCGAGGCGCTGCAGTGCATTCAGCACCGACTGTATATTACCTGCGTTGTATTTGATGATGGCCAGTTTCATAATGTGTGCAAAATTACATTCGGGCAGCACGTGAAGGGATCGGGCGGATGCCGGTTCATTGCATCGCCCGACCGAGCACGCCCTGCAAAAAGCTCCGGGTTGTTGCTTCCACCGAAGCGCCCTTTGCCAGCTCGTCAATAAAAGCGGTGCCGATAATGGCCCCCTGCGCATACCGGCAGGCAGTGTCGAAAGTTTCTCTGTCGCGTATCCCGAAGCCTACAAGCACCGGGTTCTTCAGGCGCAGGCGTTGCAATCCTTCGAGGTAACCCGCAACCGAACCGAACTCTTTGGCAGAACCGGTCACGGAGGAGGAAGAAACGGCATACAGGAACCCGGAACTGGCAGCGTCCAATTGCCGGATGCGGGCCTCGCTGGTTTCGGGCGTCACCAGGAAGATAAAATCGAGTCCGTGCCGGTCAACGATCGCTTTGTATTCACGCAGGTACACGGGCAGGGGAATGTCGGGGATGATGAGCCCGTCGACGCCGCAGGCAGCGGCAGCCGCACAAAAACGATCAAAACCGAATTGCAGGAGCGGATTCAGGTAGCCCATCAGCACCACCGGAATGTGAATTTCCTTCCGGAAGTCGGCCAGCTGGGCAAACAATCGCTCCAGGGTCATACCCTGCTGCAGCGCGCGGGCACTGCTGGCTTGTATCACGGGACCATCGGCCAGCGGATCACTATAGGGCATACCCAGTTCGATGATATCGGCACCGTTCGCCTGCAACGCCCGCATCACCGTCCTCGTGCTGTCGGGCTGCGGAAAGCCGGCGGTACAGTACACGTTCAACACGGGTCCGCGCTTTGATGAAAAGAGTTTCTCCAGCCGCCTCATAGCAATGATTGGTTTTGTTGTTGCTCCATGGCCTCCATGTAGGTGGCCAGGTCTTTATCGCCGCGGCCGCTGAGGCAAACCACCACGCGGTCTTTGTCTCCGAGCTGTAGCTGGCGGAGCGCCGCAAAGGCATGACCGGTTTCGAGCGCGGGGATGATCCCCTCGAGTCTTGCCACTTCAAAGGAAGCATTCAGTGCCTCCGCATCGGTCGCGCAAAGAAAAGTGCCGCGACCGCTTTCAAACAGATGCGCATGCATGGGGCCGATGCCCGGATAATCGAGACCCGCAGAAATACTGTGCGGCTCCACCACCTGTCCGTCGGGCGTTTGCATCACGAGGCTGCGGCTGCCGTGGAGAATGCCATCTGTGCCGAGCTGCGTGGTGGCCGCACTGAATCCGCTGTGTACCCCCTGCCCTGCCGCTTCAACCGCCACGAGCTGTACGCCGGGCTCATCGATAAAGTGATAAAAAGCTCCGGCTGCATTGCTGCCTCCGCCCACACAGGCAATGACATGGGTGGGCAACTCCGTGCCGGTTATGGTGAGTAGCTGCTCCCGCACCTCACTGCTGATGATACTCTGAAAACGGGCCACCATGTCGGGGTAGGGATGCGGCCCGACCACGCTGCCGATGATATAATACGTATCATCCGGGTGGTTGATCCAGTCGCGAATGGCCTCATTGGTGGCATCCTTGAGCGTGCGGCTGCCGCTGGTGGCGGGAACTACCGTAGCGCCCAGCATCCGCATGCGTGCTACATTGGGTGCCTGCCGGCGGATGTCTTTCTCGCCCATGTACACAATGCACGGTAGGCCCATCAGGGCACAAACCGTTGCTGTGGCCACGCCGTGCTGTCCGGCGCCGGTTTCGGCAATGATGCGTCGCTTGCCCAGGCGTTGGGCGAGCAGGATCTGGCCGATCGTATTGTTGATCTTGTGCGCGCCGGTATGGCAAAGATCTTCGCGCTTGAGGAAGATGGATGCACCATAGCGTGCGCTGAGGCGATGGGCATGGTAAAGCGGCGTCGGGCGGCCCACGAAATCGCGGAGCAGTCGCGCCAGATCATTGCGAAAGCCGGAATCTTCCAGTATTTCTACGTACCGGCTGCTGAGCTCCTCTACGTTGCGGTGAAGCATCTCAGGAATGTAAGCCCCCCCGAAGCGGCCGTAGTAGCCTTCTGCGTCGGGCGAACATGCGGTCTTTATATGCTGGCGATTTTCCATGATTGGTCAGGATGCTTTGGGTGATTTCAATCGGTTTATAAATCGTGCAAGCTGCGTCATGTCTTTGACGCCGGGCGCCGTTTCAAAGCGGCTGTTGATATCGATGGAATGAAAAAACGGATGCCGGAATTGCGACAGGCGCTCCGCATCAACCGGACCGATGCCGCCTGCCAGGAAAAAGGGTTTGCCGATCTGTGCCTGTCGCAACAGCTCCCAATCGAAGAACCGGCCATTGCCCCCGGGCTGCGGTCCGGCCGCATCGAACAAGAAAGCGTCACAAACATCCATCCAGGGCGCCACCAGTTCATCAAGACCAGCTCCGGCAGCAACCCGAAAGGCTTTGATCACCGGAACAGATGTACGAATCTGCGCGCAATAGTCCGGCGACTCATCGCCATGAAGCTGTACGACGCTCAGTCTCAATCGGCGTACCCAATCGAGAACGAACCCGGGTTGTTCGTCAACAAACACGCCCACCTTGCTCAACGAGAGGGATGCAATCGCTTCTTCCTCTTCCGGCAACCGGGGCAGTACCGATCGTGCCGACCCTGCAAAAAGGATCATGCCCACGAAATCAGCGCCATGGGTGGCGGCTGCGCACATCTGGACGGCGGAGGTCAGCCCGCAGACTTTAATCTTCATGGCGCTCCTCCCGGTTGATCGCACCCATAAACTCCGAAAAAGCGGCACCCGGATCCCTGGCCGCCATGAACGCCTCCCCGATCAGGAAAGCGTCGAAACCCTGTTCACGGAGGTATCGCAGATCGCCGGGCGCACGGATTCCGCTTTCCGCCACTTTTATTTTGCCCGCAGGCAATTGCGCGGCCAGCCGGATGGAATGATTCAGGTCGACCTCAAAATTCTTCAGGTTCCGGTTGTTGATACCGACGAGGGTAACCTCCTCACAAACATGGCCCAACTCCTCTTCGTGATGCAGTTCGAGCAGCACCTCGAGTCCGAGCTCCTGAGCGGCGGCAGTCAGTTCCTGTGCCTGCTGCGGCGACAGCACCGAGGCAATGAGCAACACCACATCGGCTCCGAAAGCCTTGGCTTCAAGCAGCTGGTACGGATCAATGATGAAGTCTTTCCGGAGCAGGGGTACCGAAGTGAGGGCACGTGTGTCGGCCAGGTCCTGCACACTGCCCCCAAAAAAAGGAGCATCGGTCAACACGGAGATGGCGGCGGCACCAAACTGGTCATAAGCCTTCACGGCGACACCGGGAGTAGCCAGTTCGTGCACAAACCAGCCCTTCGAGGGAGAACGGCGCTTGAATTCGGCAATCACACCGCTGCTGCCGGGGAGAGAAAGCGCATAGGCCAGGGAGCGCACTTCAGCATTAAAGAGAGGTTGATCGCGCAGTTCGGTAGGCGTGCTCCGGATCTTGCTTTCGGCCACTTCGTCGCGCTTGCGGGAAATGATCTGGTCGAGGATACTCATGACAGTTCAATTAAGGTTTCAAGAACTCTGCGTGCCCGCCCGCTTTCCAGGCTGTCTGCCGCGGCATAAAAGGCAGCATCGTAAGAGTCGTACCCGCCTGCACCCTGCAAAGCAAGGGCCGCATTGGCCAGCACAACCGCATTCTGCGACCAGCTTCCCTGGCCGGCCAGCACCTTACGAAAGATGGCTGCCGCCTCTTCAACGCTGGCGCCTCCACTGAGATCCGCAGGCTGCACCGTGCGCTTGCCCAGGTCCACCGCAGAAAGCACCTGCTCCCCGGAAGACGTGATGACCTTTGTATCGCCGGTCAGCGATACTTCGTCATAACCATCGAGACCATGGATGATGGTGAAGGCAGGTTCGTTTTGCTGAAGCAGGTAATTGTAGACACGGGCCAGTTCGGGATTGTAAACACCCACCAGCTGGAAGGCCGGACGAGCCGGGTTCACCAGGGGGCCCAGCATGTTGAAGAAAGTCCGGAAGCCCAGCTGGCGGCGAACGCCGGCAACGGCCTTCAGCGCCGGATGGAAGAGCGGGGCATGCAGAAACGTAAAACCCGCCGTCTCGATCTCGCGCCGGAGCCGGGCAGGGTCGTTCGAAAACCGGTAGCCGAGCAGCTCCATTACATTGGAAGCCCCGCTGATCGAAGTGGCGCCATAGTTGCCGTGCTTGGCAACTTTCTTACCGGTGCCGGCCACCACGAAACAGGCCAGGGTGGAGATATTGAAGGTATTCTTGCCGTCGCCACCCGTACCGACGATATCGATGGGCGCATACTCGGCAAGGCTCGCCGGCAATGCCTGTTCCAGCAAGCCGTCGCGGAAACCCTGGAGCTCATCGATGGTGATGCTGCGCATGCGGTAAACCGTCATGAAGGCAGCCAGCTCCGCGTCGTTCCAGGCGCCTGCAGCCAACGCGTTCATGATGTCGCGGGCCTCCCCGCGGCTCAGGGTTTTGTACTCGAAGAGATGCTGTAAGATTTTTTTCATAAGAAGGGGGTGATTACAGGAACCAGAAATCAGCCTTGCAGCCAGTTGCCGATGATCTGAGCGCCTTCGGGCGTCAGCACGCTTTCGGGATGAAACTGTACGCCCTGCACATTGAAGCGCTTATGACGCAGCGCCATGATATATCCCTGCTCGTCGCGGGCGGTCACCTCCAGCTCGTCTGGAAAGTTCTGCTTTTCCACCACCCAGCTATGATAGCGGCCCACCTGCACGGTGTCGGGTAGTCCGCTAAACAGATCCGGCGTATGGCCAGCCGGAGGCAGCGATCGGTGTATGTGCATCGGTGTGGCCAGCCCATGAAACACCTGGTCGAGATTGGTCAGCGTTGCGCCGAAAGCCTGCCCGATAGCCTGGTGTCCCAGGCACACGCCAAGAATGGGCTTCTCCGGTGCGTAGCGCCGGATCAACGGTAGCAGCAGTCCGGCCTCCTCCGGAATGCCCGGACCGGGTGAGAGGATGATGCGATCGTATTCACCAATCCGTTCCAGCGGGAGGGCATCGTTACGGTGCACCTCCACCGGCTCGCGGGTGAGGTGGCGCACCAGATGCACCAGGTTCCAGGTGAAGGAGTCGTAGTTATCGAAGACAAGGATCATAAGGATGAAAATTAAAGTGATGGAGCGATGGTTTCTGCCAGGGTGATCGCGTTCTTCAGGGCGTTGAGCTTGTTGTGTACTTCCTGGAGTTCGCGCTCCGGATCACTGGCAGCCACCACTCCCGCGCCAGCCTGGTAAAAAAGCGTGTTGTTCCGGCTCAGAAAGGTGCGGATCATGATGGCCTGGTTACAGCTGCCGTTGAAGCCCATGAAGCCGATGGCGCCACCATAATAGCTGCGCGGCGTAGGCTCCAGTTCGTTGATCAATTGAAGCGCCCGGTATTTTGGCGCTCCGCTGAGTGTGCCGGCCGGAAAGGTGCGGAAGAGAAGTTCAAAGGAACTGGCATCCTCCGGCACTTTCCCCTTCACTTCACTCACCAGGTGAATAACATGCGAGTAGTACTGGATCTGCCGGTAGCGACTGACCTCCACGTCGTGGCAGAGGGTACTGAGGTCGTTGCGCGCCAGGTCTACCAGCATCACGTGCTCAGCATTCTCCTTCGGATCGAGCAGCAGGGCTTCTGCGCGTTGCCGGTCTTCGGTATCGTCACCGCTGCGGCGAAAGGTGCCGGCGATGGGATGCATGATGGCAACACCCTTGTCCAGAATCAGCTGTGCCTCCGGCGAAGAGCCCATCAGGCGGTAATCGCCGTAATCGAAGAAGAACAGGTAGGGCGATGGATTGATATGACGCAAGGCGCGGTACACATTGAACTCATCACCCCGGAAACCCTGCGCAAAGCGCCGGCTCAGCACGATCTGAAACACATCGCCCCGCTGGCAATGTGCGATGCCCCGGCGCACCAGTTCACGGTAGGATTCATCATCACTGTTGACGGATTCTTCTCCCGTTCGCGCAAAGGGGAAAACAGGCACATCGCGGCTGGCGATGAGTGATTCGATGACGGCGGCCTCACTGGAAATTCCGGCAATTTGATTCTCGCACAGCAGGAGCTCATCCCGGTGGTGGTTGATGGCGATCACATATTGATACAGGCGATAGCGCAGCAGCGGGATGGCATTTGGCGCACCCGGAGCTTCCCGGAAGCGCAGCTTTTCCACCAGCGGCAGCACGTCGAAGGCCGTGTAGCCGTACAAACCCTGGGCGAAACGGGCGGCCGTGTCCGGACCGGGCTGCGCGTCGAAGTGGCTCATGAAAGTTGCCAGAATGCTGGCCAATGGCTGCTGCAAGCGCAAGCGCTCTGCCTCCCGGCCCGGCAGCTTGAACTCAGCTTGTCCTGGCCCCGCGATCTCGATGCCCGCGATGGCATTGATGCCAATGAAGGACCAGCTGTTCTCGGCCGCATGACTGTCGGCGCTTTCGAGCAGGATGGTATCGCGGAAGCGGTCGCGGAGACGGAGATAGATGCCGATGGGCGTATGCACATCCGCCAGGCTGCGCTTGACGGTTGTTTGCAGAACAATTTTTTTCATAGTCGCTTTTGACGCAATAAAAAAGCCCCTCGGGAAGAGGGGCTCTGAATATGATATTCCATGCACGGCAATAGCCTTACAGAACCCCGGAAGAGTTTGTATGCCACCACCAGCTATGGTTGATTGTACCTTTCATCAGCCACGAAGGTGAGACAGGTACGGCATTTGCCCAAATATATTTTTAGCTTTAACAAAACCACCCACATGACCATTCAGCACCAGCAACAGGAAAACCGGGGTCTCTTCTTCGTACCGGGTCCCGACGGAATGCTTGCCGAAATGACGTACCTACGCCATGATCCCAGGACCCTGATCATCGACCATACGTACGTTGACAAGGAACTGCGCGGACAGAACATTGGCTTTCAACTGGTGCAGGCCGCCGTGGCCTATGCCCGCCAGCACCAGCTCAAGATTGTGCCTGTATGCGTGTTTGCACGGGCAGTATTCGACAAGAAGCCCGAATTTGCAGATGTGTTGCAGGAGGAGCAGATCTAAGACAAGGGTATCCCGGGAATTATGGCTTTTGATGGGTTTGGATCGGCTCTGATCGGTTCTGGGAGGTTGTGGGGCCAGAGCAGACACCCGGGCTGCTTTTGCCATCCGGAACACAGAACCCGGAACCCAAAACGCGTTGCCCGACGGCGTTTCCCTTTCTTTGCAGAAATTGATTCCCGGAATGAATGTGTTTAAATTCGGCGGGGCGTCTGTATCGACGCCGGAGCGCGTACAAAACGTGGCCTCGATCCTGAAGAACTATGCAGGGGGCCCGCTGCTGGTGGTGATTTCTGCGATGGGCAAAACTACCAATGCACTGGAAGCGGTGGCGGAATCCTTCTACCGGAATGACCGCGCAGCAGCACTTCGGCTGTTCGACACCGTTAAGGAGCAGCATCGATCCATGGCTGATGCGCTGGCGCTCGCAGACAGCTCCTTCCTGAACGACTTTTTTACCGAAGTGGAATGGTTGCTACACGACGAGCCCGTACGCGACTTTGACTATTACTACGACCAGGTAGTGTGTGTGGGTGAGTTGCTTTCCACGGCGATCGTCAGCCGCTACCTCAACCAACAGGGTATTGCCAATACCTGGGTGGATGTACGGGATATCATCCGCACCGACGATAACTTCCGCGATGCCCGCATCGACTGGAACCTGACGGCGCAGCGGGTGCAGGAAAATATCCGCCCGCTCTTTTCAGAAGCACCGATCGTGCTGACGCAGGGCTTCATTGGCTCCACCGATGAAAATGAGAGTACAACCCTGGGCCGTGAAGGCAGTGACTATACCGCCGCCGTATTCGCCAACCTGCTCGATGCGCAGGCACAAACGATCTGGAAAGACGTACAGGGCGTCATGAATGCCGACCCCAAGCAATATGCCGAAGCCCGGTGGATCCGGGAGCTGAACTACCGCGAAGTGATCGAAATGGCCTACTATGGCGCCCCGGTCATTCACCCGAAAACCATCAAGCCCCTCCAGAACAAAGGCATCCCGCTTTACGTAAAAAGCTTCCTCAATCCGGAAGCCGAAGGCACCATTATTCATAACAGTCCGCTGGGTAAACTCCCGCCCATCATCGTCTACAAACGCAGTCAGGTACTGGTGGAACTCAGCTCGCGCGACTTCTCCTTCGTGGGGGAAGGCCTCACCGCAGCGCTTTACGAGATCTTCGAACAGATTAAATTCCGGCCCAACCTCACCCAAAACGGCGCCGTGAGCCTGCTTTGCGTGGTCGACGACCATCCCGAAAAGGTAGACCAGTTGGCGCACAGGGCCACGGAACATTTTAATGTGCAGCTTACCCGCGACCTTACCCTGCTGACCGTGCGTCATTACGATGATGCCCTCGTAACGGCACTTTGCGGCGACTGGAACGCCATTCTGAAACAGCAGACACCGGAAACAATCCAGGTATTATTGCAGGCGGGAACAGCCACTTAGGACGCAGGAAACCTGTCTTCCCTTCGAAATGCTACTGCACACAACGGCCGATCCTTCCGTAGCCTGAAAAACGCCGCATGTACGATGCAAAAGACAGCTTCCGGTTCTGATCAGTTCCTGTCAACCGCCTTTTCGATGGCAAAGCCCTGCACGATCTTTTTGGCGACCGGCTTTCCATCGAGCAAGGCAGGCTGCCAGGCCGGCATCTGTTCGAGCCTGGTAATCAGTTCTTCATTGAAATCGGGATTGACACCCTTCGTCACGCTGAAATTCACCGGCACTCCATCGGTGTCTATCACGAACTCGACCTGCACATAAGCCTTCTTCTGTGCAGCCGGAAGTTCATGGG
>Ga0164290_1000470_pt1 | contig 127202 bp, 115 predicted proteins | sample Micstemetagenome_FD_108782 | JGI IMG/M metagenome (GOLD analysis project Ga0164290, IMG submission 108782) | Contaminated culture microbial community from soil near Moab, Utah, USA - Microcoleus steenstrupii SON62 (Illumina Assembly) | ecosystem: Environmental > Terrestrial > Soil > Soil crust... | reverse complement strand
GCGCCGCCGAAGCCGCGGCCCGCGCCGAGGCCGAGCGCGCCGCCGCCGAAGCCGCTGCCCGTGCCGAGGCCGAGCGCGTTGCCGCCGAAGCCGCGGCCCGCGCCGAGGCCGAGCGCGCCGCCGCCGAAGCCGCTGCCCGTGCCGAGGCCGAGCGCGTTGCCGCCGAAGCCGCGGCCCGCGCCGAGGCCGAACGCGCCGCCGCCGAAGCCGCCGCCCGTGCCGAGGCCGAACGCGTCGCCGCCGAAGCCGCGGCCCGCGCCGAGGCCGAGCGCGTTGCCGCCGAAGCCGCGGCCCGTGCCGAGGCCGAGCGCGTCGCCGCCGAAGCCGCGGCCCGCGCCGAGGCCGAACGCGTAGCCGCCGAAGCCGCGGCGGCCGTGCCCGCCGTCACCACCCGCGTGCTGACGCCCGAGGAGACCATCGTCATGATTGCCGACGACTCGAAGATCGTCCGCGTCAAGACCAGCCGCCTGCTCGCCCAGCACCATTACCGCGTCGTGCTCGCCGAGTCTGCCGAGGAGGCGATCGAGAAGATGGCGGCGGAGCTGCCGCATGTGCTGATCACCGACGTCGAGATGCCTGGCATGGACGGCTTCGAGCTGACCCGCCATGTGCGCGCCGCACCGGCGACCGCGCAGCTGCCGGTGATCATGATCACCTCGTCCGACGACCGCAAGGAAGCCGCGGCCGCGGCCGGCGTCAGCACCTTGCTGGGCAAGCCCTACCCCGAGGATCAGCTGGTCGCCTGCATCGAGCAGGCGCGCCTGGCGATCCAGGTCCCGGCCTGACGCTCAGCGGCAGCGGCTGGAGCACCCGTTCCCCGCGGCCCGAGATGCTGGCGATCGGTGCCCGGTGACCAAGGGCGAGATGCGGCGTTGATGCGGCTCAGGGCTTGGCCAGCAGTCGCAGGCCCAGGCCGAGGAAGACCAGGCCGGCGATGCGGTCCAGCCATTGGCCGATCGCCGGCCGACGCGCCAGCCCCTCGCCGAAACGCCCGGCGAAGTAGCCGATGGCGCCGAACACCAGCAGCGCCTGCAGCGTGAACAGCAGACCGAGCTGCGCGATCTGCCAGCCGACGGCGGCGCGCTGGTGATCGACGAATTGCGGCAGGAACGCGAGGAAGAACAGCACCACCTTGGGGTTGATGGCGTTGACGAGCAGGCCCTTGAGGAACAGCTTGCGCGGCGGCTCGGGCGCGCCGACCGCGCCCAGGCTGGCGCCGCGGCTGCGCAGCGCCTGCCATCCCAGCCAGATCAGGTAGCCCCCGCCGATCCAGCGCAGCGCCGTGAACGCGGCCTCGGACGCAGCGATCAAGGCGCTGACGCCGAGCGCCGCCAGCAGCGTGTGGTTCAGGCAACCGATCGCGCAGCCGGCGCCGAACGCCATGCCGGCGCGTCGGCCGCGCGCCATGCCCAGGCTCAGCACCATCAGGTTGTCCGGCCCGGGGGCCAGCGTGACGAGCAGCGCGGCGACGAGAAATCCGGCCAGCTGCGGCAGGGTCAGCAAGAGGTCCATGAGGACATTCTGCGGCTCAGGCGCGACGCGCCAGGCGCCAGATCGTGTGCGCGTTGGTGAGCGCCAGCACCGCTTCCAGCAGGCTGCCGCCGATCGAGCCGACGAGCAGGTTGTTGAGCAGCCAGAGCAGGGTGCCCAGCAGCATCAGCGCGCGCATGCGCAGGCCGTCGAGAAAGAACAGCGCGAAGGTACCAATGCAGCTGGCGGCGATCGGCAGCAGCGACAGCGGGCCTTGCATCAGCCAGACGCCGAGCCCGGCCGACAGCGCGATGAAGAAGAGCCCGACGGCCGGCTTGCGCGCCCTCAGCGAGGCCAGCGATCGCAGCAGGGAGACCGTGGTGCTGGCCCCGGCCGTGGCTTGCCCGAGCAGCCAGAAATGGCCGATGTAGGCGGCGCATTCCGCCGCCATGAACAGCTTGAAGCGGCGGTCGTCGTGCTGTGCGAAGCAGGCGACACCGAACACGAAGGCCGCGTAGCCCAGCAGCTGGGCGGGTGAGAACCAGGAGTCGATCACGGGCGCAGTGTCTGCGCGTTGGCCAGCTCCGGCTTCAGCGTCAGCAGGCCGACCCGCACCTGCTCGGCGAACAAGGCCGCGCCCCGGGGACCCAGATGCGTGCGGTCAAAGCGCGGCGGCGCCTCGGCAAGCTCGTCGGCGCCCGCCTGTCCCAGCGCCTGCACGGCGGCATGGCTGCTGGCGTTGAGGTCGAGCATGGGCACGCCCAGTTCGCCGGCGACACGGATCACCACCTCGGCCCAGGGCCGCAAGTCGTTGGGCAGCTGGCCCTCCTTGAACGTGCGGCGGGTCAGTGGCGTGATCAGCAGGATCTCGTTGCCGGTGGCTCGCACCTCGTTCACATAGGCGACCAGGTTCGGGCCGAACTCGGTCGCCAGATCGGTCGAGCGTCCCGGCTTGCCTGGCTGGTCGTTGTGGCCGAACTGCAGCAGCACCAGGTTCTTCTGCGGAGCAGCCTTCTCGTTCAGCAGCGCCAGCACCGTGTCCCAGAGCCCCTCGGCGCGGTAGCTCTTCGTGCTGCGGCCGCCGCGCGCCAGGTTCAGGCAGGCCAGCTGCTGGAAGCTCTCGCAGAGCTGGTTGCCATAGCCGCTGCGCGGCGCCATCGTCGAGTCGCCGACGAGGATCAGGCGCGGCCCCGGCGGCGCGGCGGTCTGTGCCTGGGCGACGCCGACCAGCAGCGCCAGCAGTACGGCGCGCTTCATCACGGCGCCGGCACCCAGCCGCCGGGCGCGCCAGTGGCGATCGTGCTGCGCTGGAAGATCGCCGCCCGCGTGTCCAGCCCGCTCAAGGATTGCAGCGGCTTGGCCAGCTGCACCGTGCTGGGCAGGCCGCCGACCGTGACCTGGGCCAGGCCGAGCCGGGCGCTGAGGCCCAGCGGCACGCCGTTCAGGTCCAGGCTGCCGACCTCGCGCCAACCGGCAGCATCGGTGGCGCCGCCGTTGGCCGTGCCTGCCCAGGGCGGCGGGTTGCTGCCGCAGCTGCCCTGGCCGGTGCCGGTCCTGCTGGTGCCGGTGCCGACGCACCAGCCGACCGGCAGGATGTGCGGGCCGATGCGGCTGTTGATGAACGCGATGTTGTCGACGTAGCTGCTGCTGGCGGTGCCGCCACTGCGCGCGAGGTACGCCGCCGTCACGCCGGGGCCGGCCGTGAGCTGGCTGTTCCAGAACACAAAGCCGGTGTCGCCGGCGGTGGCGCGCGCATGCAGGATGTAGCCGGGCGAACTGCTGCTGGCATCGAGCACCGAGCGGATCTCGCAGTCCTCGAACAGCGCCGCCATCACGCTGCCCCAGATGAAGTCGACGTTGCCGGCGACCAGCGAGCGGTAGATCCAGACATAGCCCTTGAGCTGCAGCGTGTCCTGCTCGCTGAGGAAGTTCATCTCCTTGGCGACCAGCCGGTGCGCCGCCGCCGTGGTGCTGGTGTTGAAGTAGATCGCCTCGGCCTGGTTGTCATAGAGGCCGGAGCGCGGGTGCGGATTGGTCAGCGTGAAGTTCGACAACTGCAGCAGGTCCGCGTTTTCGACCAGCAGCACGGAACGGCCGCCGCCGAGCACGCGGTGGCCGACGACGCGGCCGCCGGTGGTCAGGCCGGTGCCCGGCGTCGTCGCCGAACCGCCGCTGCCGCTGTTGAACGACTCGAAGTTCGCGCTGCCGACCTGCACGCCGTCGCGGCTCTCGCCGACCAGGCTGAGGTTGGCGACGTTGCGCAGCATCAGCAGCTCGGGGTAGAGGCCGTTGCGGATCTGGATCGTCTTGGGCGTGGCGACGGTGTGGCAACCATGCGTGCTGACGCTCGTCGAGCAGTTCGCCATCACCCAGTTCAGCGCGCCCTGCACGCTGCGGAAGTCGGCGGCCGCGCCGTCGTCGTCGACGACCACGCTGCTGCGACTGCTCGGGGCAGACCGCGTGGTGAAGCTCCAGCTCGCGCCGGCAAACGCCTGACCGTTGATCGTGCCCTGCAACGCGGCGGCGTCCACCGTCACTTGGTAGGCGGTGTCGAAGCCCAGGCGGTTGCTGCGCAGGCGGATCACTGCGGCATTGGCCTTGGTCGTCACCGGGCGGAACCAGACCCAGCGCGCGCGGCCATCGGGGATCGCGCCCAGCGCCAGCGCGTCGATCTCCAGGTTCGTGCGCGGGATCACCGTCTGCGTGTCGGTGGCCGACGGCGCGGTGGACAGATCCAGGCGGTCGACGACGGCGCCGTCGCTGAGCCGGCGCACGGTGATGAAGCCGCTGCTGCCGATCGTCGGCGCGCTGTCGAAGGCGATAGCCAGCTGGGTGTCGGTATGCACCGCGGTGGCGCCGTTGGCCGGCTGCAGCGTGCCCGGCGCGACGCCGACGTTGCCGGTGCCGCTGATCTGCGTGCTGATCTTGCCGGCGCCGGCCTTGGCCAGCGCATTGGCCTTCACCAGCGCCGCCGGCCGCGGCGTGAACGCATAGGGCGGCGTGAACGCGGTGGGTGCCACCGCGCAGGCGCCGAGCGGCGCGTTGTTGAGCAGCGAGCCGCTGTCGGAGAAGCCGCTGGCGGCGTCGGCGTTCAGGGTCTGCAGCACCGAGGCGCAGCCGGGCGCCGCGTTGGCGATCGCGTAGACATTGGCGTGGCTGCGGATCTGCGCGCCGGTGCCGACGCCGACGCTGTAGCTGTGCGCGTAGACCGCGGCCCCCTTGGCGCCCTGGTGATAGTTGTTCAGCAGATGCACCTGGCCGAAGCGAACCCGCGGGGCGCGCTGGCCGATGGCGTTGAACACGTTGTTGGCGATCGTCACCTTGAGCCGACCGATGTCGGCGACGTGGCTGTCGGAGTGGCCGATCAGCATCGTCTTGTCATGGCGCTCGATGAGGTTGTGCGAGACCGTGATGTAGCTGGCGCCACGCGTGATGTCGATCGCACCGTCGTGGCATTGGCGGATCTTGCCGTTCTCGATCGGCAGCTGGTCGTCGGTCAGCGGCGCGTCGGTGATGGTGTTGCGGTCGATCCAGACGCGCTCGGCGCCCTGGATGCCGATGGCGTCGTAGGCGGCGTTCCAGTTGCCGCTGGCGCCGTCGTTCGGGTCCCAGACCGGCGCCACGTCGCAGGGTGCCTGGATGTGCAGGTTGCGCACGATGACGTTGCTGACGCCGATGATCTCGATGCGGCCGTTGCTGATGCCGGCGCCGGGACCGGCGCCGATCAGCGTGGTGTTGGACGGCAGGCGGACCATCGCCCGCTGGTCCTGGTCGGCGCGCCCGGTGAACGGGCGGCCCTCGCTCATGTCGACGCTGCCGACGACCTTGATGATCTTGGGCTGGCTGCCGCCGTTGGCGATCGCGGCCAGCAGCTGCGACCGGTTCGAGACCGTGTAGATCTGCGAGCTGCTGGCGGCGGCACCGCCGCTGGTGCCGCCGGCGAGCGCGGCAAAGCCGTCGGCTGGCGCCGACTCGCGCGCCGGCTCGGCGGCTACGGAAACAGACAGCAGCAGCGCGGCGAGCGCCGTCGGCATGCACTTCATCGCATCGACTCCGGTTCGTTCGGACAGGGCTGCGCCCCGGCGCGGCGGCCGGAGCGAGCTTCGGACGCGGGTCAGCCGCGTGAGACGGGTTGGCGGCGCGCGACAGCGGCCGCCAGCGTCGCCAGGGCCAGCAGGGCCAGGGCGGCGGGTTCGGGCACGGCCGCGGCGGCCGGGATGCGCGCGTCGACGAAGCCGAAGGCCTCGCTGAAGCGCAGGTCCTGCAGGCTCAGGCGCAAGGTGAACGGGTCGAGGAGCTCGATCTGCAGCGAGCCGCCGGCGATCTGGCCGCGGTTGCTGAAGCTGGCGTCGGCCAGCGAGCGCTCGAGGCCGGCAAAGCTGAACTCGAGCACCTGCGTGCCGGCGAGTTCGCCCAGGCCGGTGTTGTCGTACAGGCGCAGCAGGCCGTCGCTCTGAAAGTCGATCGCCAGCGCGAAGTCGCTGCTGATGAACTCCAGGTCAAGGTCGCTGATCGCGGTCGTGTTGCTGCCCGGCGCGGCCTGGTAGCCGCTGTCGGCACCGAGCAGGCCGTCGGCGCTGCCGTTGAGCAGGCCGCTGACGCTGGCACCCAGGGTCAGCGGCGCCGCCGAGACGGCACCGGCCGCCAGCAGCGCCGCGGCAGCGGCGTGCTTGAAGCGATTGCGCATGCCGCCGTCCTCAGAACTTGTAGCGGGCGCCGAGCAGGAACTCGCGGCCGGTGACGTGGTAGACCACCGAGCTGTTGCGCGCGCGGCTGATGAACTGGTCGTTGGCCTCGTTCGTCAGGTTCACACCCTCCAGCGTCAGATCGAGGTTCTTGTTGAGCTTGTAGGTGATCGACATGTCGACGTTGGTGCTGGCGTTCTTGCCTTCGACGTCGTTGTTGTTCTGCCCCGGCACGCGGGTCAGGAAGCTCGAACGCTTGGAGGCCGAGACGCGGGCGCTGAAGGTGCCGTCGTCGTAGTACAGCGTCGCGTTGGCCGACTTCGGCGACATGTTGATGAGGTCGTCGACGATCACCGAGTTGCTCGTCGGCGACACCAGGTAGGTGATCTTGGACTTCACCTGGGGGTAGTTCAGCAGCACCCCGAAGTACTTGCCGAATCCCGGCAGGAACGACAGCGGCTGCTGGATGTTGATCTCGAAGCCCTTGAGCTTGCCTCCCGGCGTGTTGATCGGCGAGGTGTACTGGAACACCTCGTCGCCGGTGAAGTTGGCCGGCAGCAGCGACAGCGGCAGGCCGGTGTCCTTGAAGGCGACGTTGGTGCGCAGGCTCTGGATGTAGCTGTCGATGTTCTTCTGGAACAGGCCGACGCCGATGAACGCGCTGCGGCCCTGGTACCACTCGAGGCTGAGGTCGAAGGTCTTGGCGCGGAACGGCTTCAGGTAGGGGTTGCCGGCGGTGATGCTCAGCGTACCGGTGGTGGCGATCGAACCGCCGGGGTTCAGGTTGCCCAGCTGCGATCGCGCCATCGCCTTGGCGGCGGCGAAGCGCAGCATCAGCTCGGGGCTGATCGCGGTCGACAGGTTCAGCGACGGCAGCGTGTCGCTGTAGGTGTTTGTCGTCGTGACCTCGGTGCCGCCGCCGATCGACTGGTAGCCGGTGGCGACCTGCTCGGTCTTGACGTAACGCACGCCCAGATTGCCGTCGACCCGCAGGCCGAACGGGCGCTGCGTGAACTCGGCCATCAGGTAGGCGCCCTCGTCGGTCTCGGTGACGGCGCGGTTGTTGCCCCGCGCGTTGCCGTTGGTGGTCGACGACAGCGTGAAGTCGCCAGGGCCGCCGGCCGGACCGCTCTTGATGCAGTTGCAGTAGATGTCGTAGGCGGCCACGATGGCGCGCAGGTCCGGGATCACCCAGGAGGTCGCGGTACCCGCCGGCAGGTCCAGGCCCTTGCCGAAGCCGGTCAGGGTGGTGGTCAGCGCGGCGCTGCCACCGGCCGGCGCGAAGATGGTGTCGTTCTGGTTGACGCGGCGGAACTCGAAGGTGTCGAACTGGTAGCGCTTGTGCTGCAGGCCGCCCTTCAGCGCCAGGCCGTTGGCCGGCTCCCAGACCAGGTCGAGCTGCGCGATCTCGTTGACGTTGTTCGCGCCCTGCGGGCGGATGCGGATCTCGCTGGTGGTGGTGTTGGGCACCGTGGTGGGTTGCGTGCCGTTGGCGACCACCGGCACGCCGACCAGCTGCAGCGCACCGCCGGCCTGCGTGACGTCGAACGGATAGCCGATCACCGGCAGGCGGTCGTTGCCGCGGAAGTCGAGGCTGTAGCCGTTGACGTTCAACGCGTCCAGCGTCGTCGTCGTCTGCACCGGGTTGCGGAACTTCGATTCGGCGCGGCCCAGCTTGATGCTGCCGCGCAGCGTGTCGCTGAACTCGTGCTCGACGGTCAGGCTGGGCTGGGTGAAGGTGGTCGTCAGCTCGTCGAAGCGCGACTCGGCGCGGATGTCGACGCCGTTGTAGCGACCATAGAGCAGCGCGCCGTTGGCGCCGTACTGCGCTTCGAGCACGGAGGTCTGCGGCTTGCCGCCCTGCGCCGCCGAGCGGCTGAACGAGATCGCCTCGAGGAAGTCCTCCTGGCGCGTCGCGTCGAGCTTCGAATAGAGCAGGTCGAGCGTGACCAGGGTGGTGTCAGCCGGGCGCCATTGCGCCGAGGCGGTCAGGCCCAGGCGATCCTGGTCGTGGGTCAAGCGGCCGTAGCGCGGCAGCCGGGGGTGGAAGTTGGCGTTGTCGCGAGCGGTGTTGTAGGCGGCAATGGTGTCGGCATTGCCGGGCACGCGCTGCACGCCCTGGGCCGCCGGACCGCAGGTGGTGGCGGTGGAGTTGCTCGGGTTGTTGGCGACGCCGGTGGGCGCGCACCAGCCGCCGGAGGAGCCGCCGTTGTCCCAGCGCACCGTCGAGAAGCCCTCCTCGAACAGTCGCCGCTTGGAGTAGGCACCGGAGACCAGGAAACCCAGCGTGTTGTTGGCGAAGGTGTTGCTGACCAGGAACGCCAGGCGCGGATCGGTCTCACCGCTGAGGTCGTTGTACTTGGCCTTGGCGGACGCGGTGGCGACGAAGCGCTTCAGGTCGAAGGGGCGCGCCGCCTGCAGGTCCACGGTGGCGCCTAGCGAGCCCTCGTCGATGTCGGCCTGGTTGCTCTTGCGCACCGTCAGGGTGTTGAACAGTTCGGCGGCGAAGACATTGAAGTCGAAGCCGCGGCTGCGGTTGGCGCCACCGCTGCTGTCGGTGCCGCCGGTGGTCGCCAGCGCCTCGATGCCATTGATGCGCACGCGGGTGAAGTCGGCACCCAGGCCGCGCACCGTGATGTTGCGACCCTCGCCGGCGTCGCGGTCGATGACCACGCCGGGAATGCGCTGCAGCGACTCGGCCAGGTTGGTGTCGGGGAACTTCGCGATGTCCTCGGCCTTGATGACATCGACGATGCCCTTGTCGAGTCGCTTGGCGTTCAGTGCCGACTCCAGCGAGGCGCGGATGCCGGTGACGACGACGGCTTCCAGCTGCTGCTGCGGCTGGACGGGCTGGGCGAAGGCGCTGCTGGCGGCCAGCAGGCTGGCGGCGAGGGCCACGGCGTGGCGGCGGGGGGCGTTCATGTACGTCTCCTGGTGCGGGGGAAGCACCGCCCCAGCGCGGGGGGTCGCCTGGGGGCGGGGTGGTCAACCTGGGGCGCGCGCAGGGCACCCGCTAACAGACTGGTGCCGGTGCCGCTGCAGTGCGGGACCGGCGGGGGCGACGGCTAGAGGAAGTCGTCGCGGCGGGGGGAAAACTGGTCGAGCAGGACCGAGCCCTGCTCCAGCGCGACGACGCCGTGCATGACGTTCTTCGGCACGATGTAGGCATCGCCGACGCGCAGCACACGCTTTTCGCCGCCGATGTCGGCATCGAAGCTGCCGGCCAGCACGACCGCGATCTGCTCGTGCTCCTCGTGCAGATGGGGCACGCCGACGGCGCCCTGGTCGAACTGCACGACGACCGACATCAGGCTCGGTGTGTGCCCAATGATCTTGCGGCGGATGCCGCCGCCCAGCTCGGTCCAGGGCGTGTCGGCATCGACGAAATAGAAGGGACTGCTCATGGCGGGGGGCATGGTTCGATGTGTCTTTGCGACGACTTTAGCCCGCTCGTGCAAAAATCGGAACAGTGGTTCACTAATTAGAAACCATGATTCCGCAGCGCATGTGCAACGACCTATGCTGCGACCCCAAGAAGTTCGGAACCGCGTTTCAACAATTCCGGGCCAACTCGATACCGCGACGACAAGCGAGACCTCCATGGTGCTTCAACACTTCCATCTGGCCGGCAAGACGGCCATCGTGACCGGCTGCAACACCGGTCTGGGCCAGGGCATGGCGCTGGCGCTGGCGCAGGCCGGCGCCGATGTGGTCGGGGTCAACGTCTCGGCGCCCGACGAGACGCGAGCGCAGATCGAGGCTCTGGGCCGGCGCTTCCTGGACCTGCGCGCCAACCTCGCCGACATCAGCTGCCTGGCCGATGTCGTCGCCCAGGCCAGGGGCCTGAACGGGGAGATCCACATCCTCGTCAACAACGCCGGCATCATTCGCCTCGAGGATGCGATCAAGTTCAGCGAAGCCGACTGGGACGATGTCATCGACCTGAACCTGAAGTCGACCTTCTTCCTGTCGCAGGCCGTGGCCAAGGCGTTCCTGGCCCAGGGCAAGGGCGGCAAGATCATCAACATCGCCTCGATGCTGAGCTTCCAGGGTGGCGTGCGCGTGCCGACGTACACCGCGAGCAAGAGCGGCGTGATGGGCATCACCCGCCTGATGGCGAACGAGTGGGCGCAGCACGGCATCAATGTGAACGCCATCGCCCCCGGCTACATGGCGACGAACAACACCGCCGCCTTGCGTGCCGACGAGGCCCGCAACGCATCGATCCTGGAGCGCATCCCCGCCGGTCGCTGGGGCAAGCCCGAGGATCTCGCCGGCCCGGTGGTCTTCCTCGCCTCGCCGGCCTCGGACTACGTGAACGGCTACACCATCGCCGTCGACGGCGGCTGGCTGGCCCGTTGAACCCCGGGCCGTGAGCCGGCCCTAGGCTGCCGCCATGTACGAGAACAAGCGACTCGGCTTCCTCTTCGTCCTGCCCTTCGTGCTGGGCGTGCTGCTGTTCAAGCTCACGCCTTTCGTGATGAGCTTTGCGCTGAGCTTCACGCAGTACGACCTGATCGACCCGCCGGTCTGGGTGGGCACGCGCAATTACGAGGAGATGCTGCGCGACGACCCGCTGTTCACGAAGTCGCTCGGCGTCACGCTCTGGTTCGCGATCTTGGCCGTGCCGGCGCGGGTCGGCTTCGCGCTCTTCATCGCCCATGTGCTGAACTTCAAGCTCAGGTGCATCAACGCGTTCCGCGCCGCCTTCTACATCCCGTCCATCCTTGGCGGCTCGATCGCCGTCGCGGTGCTCTGGCGCTTCCTGTTTGCGAAGAACGGCCTCGTCAACATCGTGCTGCAGCAGCTCGGCCTGGAGCCGATCGCCTGGCTGGCCGACGAGCACTACTCGATGTGGACCATCGTGCTGCTCTTCATGTGGCAGTTCGGCTCGGCGATGGTGATCTTCCTGGCCGCGCTGCAGAACGTGCCGAGCTCGCTCTATGAAGCGGCGGAGATCGATGGCGCCAGCAAGACCCAGCAGTTCTGGCGCATCACGGTGCCGCTGCTCACGCCGGTGATCTTCTTCAACATGATCATGCAGATGGTGCACGCGTTCCAGGAGTTCAACGGCCCCTACCTGATCACCGAAGGCGGGCCGCTGCACTCGACCTATGTGCTGGCGCTCTACATCTACGACCAGAGCTTCCGCTTCTTCAACCTCGGCTATGGCGCGGCGCTGAGCTGGGTGCTGTTCGCGCTGGTCGGCGGCTTGGCGTTGCTCTCCTTCTGGAGCAGCAAGTTCTGGGTCTTCTACGCCGGGGAAAGAGACAAGTGAACGAGTCTCCCCGCACGCCCTGGTTGCGCTACCTGCTGCTCGCCGCCACCGCCATCGTCATGCTCTACCCGCTGATCTGGCTGATCGGCGCCTCGTTCAAGAGCAACAGCGAGATCTTCAGCTCGGCCGGCTTCTGGCCCAGCCAGTTCGATTTCGGTGCGTACGCCAAGGGCTGGAAGACCAGCACCGAGTACACGTTCGCGACCTACTTCCTGAACAGCTTCCTGATCACCATCCCGCGCATCATCGTCACGGTGATCAGCTGCGTGCTCGTCGCCTACGCGTTCGCGCGCTTCGAGTTCTGGGGCAGGAAGACGCTGTTCAGCATCATGATCGGCACGATGATGCTGCCGCTGATCGTGCTGCGGCTGCCGCAGTACCTGGTGTTCCGCGAGATCGGCTGGCTGGACAGCTATCTGCCGCTGATCGTGCCGTCGGCGTTCGCCACCGACACCTTCTTCGTCTTCCTGCTCGTGCAGTTCCTGCGCGGCATCCCGCGGGACATGGAGGAGGCGGCGCAGATCGACGGCTGCAACGCGCTGCAGCTGCTCTGGCACATCATCGTGCCGCTGCTGAAGCCGGCCATCATCTCGGTCATCGTGTTCCAGTTCATCTGGACCATGAACGACTTCATGGGCCCGCTGATCTACCTGGCCTCGGTGGAGAAATACCCGGTCAGCCTGGCGCTGAAGATGAGCATCGGTGCCACCGAAGAGGTCGAGTGGGCGAACGTCATCGCGATCTCGGTGGTCGCCTTGATTCCCTCGGTGGCCGTCTTCTTTGCCGCCCAGAAACATTTCATCGAAGGCGCCACCAGCAGTGGCGTGAAGGGGTAGGTCTTGGCCGTCGTTTCCCTCCGCAAGGTCGAGAAGACCTACCCGAATGGCTTCAAGGCCGTGCACGGCGTGGACCTCGAAGTCCGTGACGGCGAGTTCATGGTCTTCGTCGGTCCCTCGGGCTGCGCCAAGTCCACGCTGTTGCGCATGGTCGCCGGTCTGGAGTCGATCACCGGCGGCGAGCTGCGTATCGGCGACCGCGCCGTCAACGACCTGCCGCCCAAGGCGCGCGGCATCGCGATGGTGTTCCAGAACTATGCGCTCTACCCGCACATGACGGTGTACGAGAACCTCGCCTTCGGCCTACGGCTTTCGAAGACGCCCAAGGCCGAGCTCGACCAGCGCGTGCGCCACGCCGCCAAGCTCTTGGAGATGGAGCATCTGCTCGAGCGCTACCCGAAGCAGCTGTCCGGCGGCCAGGCGCAGCGCGTGGCCGTCGGCCGCGCCATCGTCAAGAAGCCCGAGGTCTTCCTGTTCGACGAGCCGCTGTCGAACCTCGACGCCAAGCTGCGCGCCGCGATGCGCGTGCGCCTGACCGAACTGCACCGTAGCCTGCGCGACGCTGGCCAGCCGGCCACCACCATCTACGTGACGCACGACCAGGTCGAGGCCATGACCATGGGCGAGCGCATCTGCGTGCTCAAGGCCGGCGTGATCCAGCAGGTCGACACGCCGACCGCGCTCTACGACCGGCCGGCGAACGCGTTCGTGGCCAGCTTCATCGGCTCGCCGGAGATGAACATCGTCAAGGCGCGCGTCGATGGCGGCGCGGTGCAGCTCGGTGAGCGCTCGCTGCCGCTGCCGGCCGGGCGCTTCCAGCCGGTGCAAGGCGAGGTGCAGTTCGGTCTGCGGCCCGAGCACATCACGCTGCAACCGAGCCCCGCAAGCACCGAGGTGCAGGGCGTGCTGCGTTTCTGCGAGCACATGGGCGCCGAGGTGTTTGTCTACTTCGACGTCGGCAGCCAGGCCTTCAGCGCGCGCATCCCTGCAGAGCTGGGTGCCCATCTGACGACGCAGCCCCGCGGCAGCCAACTCGATCTGCACTTCCAAATGCAGCACGCCCACTTGTTCGCGCCCGATGACATCGGCCTGAGCTTGCTCGCATGATGTGCCCCCAGCCTTCGCCGCTTCGCGGCTTCGTCCCCCCCCGAGGGGGCGCGTTCCAGCTTGGGAACGGCCCTGCGCTGGAACCATGAAGCGCCGCCTGCTCCTCGGCGCTGGGGCCATCGCCCCCTTCGTCCACGCCCAAGGCCAGCGTGTCTTGCGCTTCGCCTGGTGGGGTGGCAGCAGCCGCCACCAGGCCACCTTGGCGGCGCTGCGCCTGTTCGAGGCCCGAACGCCCGGCGTGCGCGTGAAGGCCGAGTACATGGGCTTCAACGGTTACCTGGAGCGGTTGACGACGCAGATCGCCGGCCGCTCCGAGCCGGACCTGATGCAGATCAACTGGGCCTGGCTGGCGATGTTCAGCAAGCGCGGCAACGGCTTTGCCGATCGGAACCTGCAGCAGAAGCACCTGGGCCTCGATCAGTTCAGCGCCGATGACATCGGCTACGGCCAGGTCCAGGGCAAGCTCAACGCGCTGCCGACCTCGTTCAGCGCTCGCGTGATGCTGTGGAACCAGAGCGCCTTCCAGCGCGCCGGCATCGCGATCCCGAAGACCTGGGACCAGCTGTTCGCCAGCGGTCGTACGTTCCGCAAGTCGCAGGGCGAGGGCGCGTTCCCGCTCGACGGCGAGCTCTACGACATGATGCTGCTGTCGCAGACCTATTTGCAGCAGCTGCACGGCACACCCTACGTCGACCCTTTGAACCGGCGCATCGCGATGAGCGAGCAGGCGGCCCTCGATTGGGTGAAGACCTACCGCCGCCTCGTCGACGAGCAGGTCTGCACGCCGCTGCCGCTGCGGGCGAGCCTGGGCGGCGCCGAGAAGCCGACCGAGCAGCAGCCCGACTGGGTCGTCGGCCGCTGGGCCGGCAACTACACCTGGGACTCGCTGATCGGCCTGCGCGCATCCACCTTGAAGCCGACCGAGCAGCTGGTGCTGGGCGAGTTCCCGACCCTGCCAAATGCACAGGACAGCGGCCTCTTCGGCCGGCCGACCGTGATGTACGCCGTGGGCCGCAGCAGCGAACAGACCGAACTCGCCGCGCGCCTGATGAACTTCCTGCTCTGCGACCCGGATGCCGCCAAGCTGCTGGGCCGCACCCGCGGCCTGCCCTCCGCCAAGAGCGCGCTGGCGGTGTTGAGGGCCCAGGGCGGTCTGCCGCCGCTGGAACTCGCTGCCCACGAGCAGATTCGCGCGCAGCGCGAGGCCGGCCGCCTGCGCCGCCCGGCACCGCTGTTCGAGCACGCGCGCTTCCTGAAATTCATGCGCGAGGTCTTCGAGACCATCGCTTACGCCAAGACCACGGACCTCGACGCGGCGCGCCGCCTGGTCCGGGAAGGCAACGCCCTGCTGCAGAGACTCTGATGAAAGCCACCGAACGCCAGCTGCATTTCGCCACCAAGGCAGACCCGGACACGGGCGCCCGCGTGACCCGGCTCACGCCCCTGGACGTCGCCAGCCACCGCACCTACTTCTACCAAAAGTGCTTCACCAACGACGGCAAGAAGCTGGTCTACGGCGCCGCGTTCGCGGGGGGCAAGGACTTCAACTATCACTTGCTGGATCTGGAGTCGCAGGTCGCCACGCAGCTCAGCGACCAACCCGGCGAGAACAGCTTTGGCGGCTTCCTCAGCCCCGATGACCAGTTCCTCTATTTCGTGCGTCAGGAGCGCCGGCTGATCCGCTTAGCGCTGCGCGACCTCAGCGAGGAGGTCGTCTACACCGTGCCCGAGGGCTGGGTCGGTTACGGCACCTGGGTCGCGAACTCGGCCTGTACCAAGATGGTCGGCATCGAGATCCATGCCGACGACTGGTTTCCGCTGTCGGACTGGAAGAAGTTCCACGAGATGTTCCATGCCAAGCCGCGCTGCCGGCTGATCCGCATCGACCTCGTCACCGGCGCCCGCGAGGTGATCCTGGAGCAGCAAGGCTGGCTCGGCCACCCGCAGTACCGGCCCTTCGACGACCACACCGTCACCTACTGCCACGAAGGCCCGCACGACCTCGTCGACGCGCGCATGTGGTTCATCAACGAGGACGGCACGAACCGCCGCTGCGCCCAGGTGCATGCCGACGGCGAAAGCTGCACCCACGAGTTCTGGGTTCCCGATGGTTCGGCGATGGTCTATGTCTCGTATCTCAAGGGCCAGCGCGACCGCTGGATCCGCAGCCTGGACCCGGTCACGCTGCAGGACCGTGCGCTGACCCAAATGCCGCCTTGCTCGCACCTGATGAGCAACCACGACGGCACGCTGTTGATCGGCGACGGCAGCGGCTCGCCGGCCGATGTCGCCGACGGCGCCAGCCACGAGATCGTCACCGACCCCTACCTGCATCTGTTCGGTCTGAAGGCCGGCACCACCCGCGCCATCGCCCGGCACGACAGCAGCTGGGGGGTCTACAAGGGCAACCGCCAGGTCACGCACCCGCACCCCTCGTTCACGCCGGATGAGAAGCAGGTGCTGTTCAGCTGCGACGCCGAGGCGGAGCCGGCGCTCTACCTGGTGGACATCGCGTGAGATCGCTTTGGCTGCTGCTGATGCTGGGCGCTGCGGCAGCCCAGGATCGGCCGCAGCTCGCGCCGGCGCAGGCGGCGGCGTTCACGCGCGAGGCCCGGCTGGGCGACTGGGTGCCCGAGCCCGATGGCGACCGCTCGCGCTGGCCGGCGGATGCCGTCGTGCGCCCCGGTCAATCGCTGCAGACGGTGCTGGACGCGCTGCCACCGCCGACCGGCCAGCGTCGCCTGGTGCGCATCGAGCCCGGCGTCTACCGCGGCGCGGTCTGCCTCCGCGGTCTGGGCCCGATCACGATCTACGGCGTCGGCGAGGCCGGCGCGGTGCGACTCGTCGACGGCCGCTATGCCGCGCAGACCAAGGCCGCCGACGCGCCGGCTCAAGCCTGCATCCCGGCGATCGGCGCGACCACGGTCGGCACGGCGGGCAGCTCCAGCGTCGTCGTCGCCCAGGACGATGTGCGCCTGGCCGGACTGACGATCGCCAACGACGCGATGGACGGCGTGCGTGCCGGTCAAGGCTATCCGCCTGGCGCCGGCGAGAGCGGCGGCGCCCAGGCCGTGGCGCTGATGACGCGCGGCGACCGCATCCAGCTCGACGCGGTGAACCTGCTCGGCCACCAGGACACCTTCTATGCCGACGGCCCTGGCCGCGTGCACGTCGCGAACAGCCGCATCGCCGGCGACGTGGACTTCATCTTCGGCGCCGCGCGTCTGTTGATCGAGCACAGCCTGATCGTCTCGCGCGCCGGCCGCCGCAGTCCCGGCGAGGGCGGCATCGGCCTGGCACCGAGCACGCCGCCGGGCCGGGCGCAGGGATTCCTGATCACGCAGAGCCGCTGGATCGTCGAGGGCGGCACGCCGTCCCTGGGCCGCGCCTGGGACGCCGGCGTGAAGAAGCCCGAGGCAGGAGGGCAATGGATCGCCGGCGAGTCGCCGAACGGCCAGGCGCTGATCCGCGACTCGCTGCTCGACGCGCGCCTGACGCCTTGGGTCGCTTCGACCGCGCGACGGCCCTTCGACGCCAAGACCAATCGCCTCGCCGAGTTCAACAACCTGCGCCTGCCCGCCGCCGCCTTCGAGACCGCGCTCACCGGCTGGGCCACGCAGGACGGCGGCACCCGCGGCGGGGCGGACGCGGCACCCGACGCGATCCGCCTGATCCGCGACCGCGCGCAGCTCGAGGCCGCGCTGCGAGAACTCGGCCCGCAGCCCAAGATCCTCGCCATCGCCGCGCGCATCGAACTCGGCGGACCCGCGGAGGCGTTCCGCGACCCGGCCTACGACCAGTCTGCCTACGAGGCCGCCTACGACCCCAGGACCTGGGGCCGGCGCAAGCCCGAAGGCCCGCTGGAGCAGGCCCGCGAGCGCTCATCCGCCCGCCAGGCCCGGGCGATCACGGTCCGCATCCCGTCCAACACCACGCTGATCGGCGTCACGCCAGATGCCGGCTTCCAGGGCGGCATGCTGATGCTGAGCCAGGTCGAGAACGTGATCGTGCGCAACCTCCGCTTCAGCGACGCGTACGACCACTTCACCGCCTGGGACCCGCTGGACGGGGAGGCCGGCGAGTGGAACGCGGACTACGACAACCTGTCGCTGCGCGGCGCGCGCCGCGTCTGGGTCGACCACTGCGCGTTCGACGACGGCGATCGGCCCGACCACCAGGAACGCCGGGTCTTCGGTCGCCTGCAGCAACGCCACGACGGTCTGCTCGACATCACCAACGGCGCCGACCTGGTGACGGTCAGCTGGAGCCGCTTCAGCGGCCACGACAAGACCATGCTGATCGGCGGCTCCGACAAGGCCGCCGCCACCGACGCCGGCAGGCTGCGCGTGACCCTGCACCACAACCTCTGGGTCGACATCAAGGAGCGCGCGCCGCGCGTGCGCTTCGGTCGGGTGCATCTCGTGAACAACCTGTACCTGGCGCGACCCGATGGTCCCTACGGATTCGGCTATGCGATCGGCCTGGGAATCGAGTCCGCGGTGCTCAGCGAGGCCAATGCCTTCGAGGGGCCGGTGAAGCCCGATCAGCTGCTGCGCTGGCTGAAGGGCGAGCGCTTCAGCGACCAGGGCTCGCTGCTCAACGGCCAGGCACTGCCCCTGCATGCGCCGCAGCCGGCCGGCTGGACGCCCCCCTACCGCCTGCCACCCGAACCCGCCGCCACGGCAGCCACGCGCGTCCGCGCCGCCGCAGGCCCGACAATCGGCACCGAACCGGAACGACAACCATGAGCAGCGAAGACGATCTGAACGAAGGCAAGCAGAGCGGCAGCCCCGAATCGGTGGCCGCGGTGCTCAAGGTATTCGCGATCCTCAACGCGCTGGGCGAGCGCAACGAGACCGGCATCTCCGAGCTGTCGGTGCGCCTGGCCATGCCCAAGGCCACGGTCTACCGCTTCCTGCAGACGATGATGACCCTGGGCTATGTGCGCCAGGAGGCCGACTCGGAGCGTTACGGTCTGGCGATGCGCATGTACGAGCTCGGCGCGAAGGCGCTGCAGCACCCGGAGCTGGTCGACATTGCCAAGCACCACATGCAGATCCTCGCCGACATCACCGGCGAGACGGTCCACATGGGCACGCTGATCGACTCCGAGATCATCTATGTGCACAAGGTCGACTCCAAGCACATGCTGGGCATGTACTCGCGCATCGGCCGCCGCGCACCGATCCATTGCACCGCGATCGGCAAGGTGCTGATGGCCTGGGAGCATCCGGCGCGCCGCGACCGCGTGCTCGACGGCGCCGAGTTCAAGCGTTTCCGCGACAAGACCATCGTCGAGCGCGACGCGTTCCTGGCCGAGCTGGCGCAGGTCAGGGCCCAGGGCTATGGCGAGGACCGCGAGGAGTTCGACGACCACATCCGCTGCATCGGCGTGCCGATCTTCGACCGCCTGGGCCAGCCGGTGGCCGGCATGTCGGTCTCGTTCCCGACCTTTCGCTTCGACGCCGCCAAGGCGCCCGAGGTGGTGAAGATGCTGCAGGACGCCAGCCGCGAGATCTCGGCGCGCCTGGGTTGCACGGCGTTCCCGCTGGACGCCAGGGCGACGCCGGTCGCCGCCTGAGCGCGCGCCGGGGTCTGCCCGGCGCGGGCCGCGACAATCGCGGCCTATGCCGTTGACCGATCCCGCCCTTTCCGTTCTCCAGCAGGTCTTCGGCTACCCGGCGTTCCGCGGCCAGCAGGCGGCCATCGTCGACACCGTGATCGCCGGCCAGGACGCGCTGGTGCTGATGCCGACCGGCGGCGGCAAGTCGCTCTGCTACCAGGTGCCGGCGATCGTGCGCCAGCAGCAAGGCAAGGGCGTGGCCCTGGTCGTCAGCCCGCTGATCGCGCTGATGCACGACCAGGTCGGCGCGCTCGAGGAGGTCGGCGTGAAGGCCGCCTTCCTGAACTCCTCGCTGGACTTCGAGGCCACCAAGCGCATCGAACGCCAGCTGCTCAGCGGCGAGCTGACCCTGCTGTACGCCGCGCCGGAGCGGGTCACGAACGCACGCTTCCAGGCCCTGCTCGACTCGCTGTACGAGCGCCAGCTGCTGTCGCTGTTCGCCATCGACGAGGCGCATTGCGTCAGCCAGTGGGGGCACGACTTCCGCGAGGACTACCTGATGCTCTCGCTGCTGCACGAGCGTTACCCGGACGTGCCGCGCATCGCGCTGACCGCGACCGCCGACGCGCACACGCGGGCCGACATGGTCGAGCGCCTGCAGCTGCAGCACGCACGGACCTTCGTCGCTTCCTTCGACCGGCCCAACATCCGCTACCGCGTCGTCGAGAAGAAGGACCCGCGCGCACAGTTCCTGCGCTTCCTCTACGACGAGCATCGTGGCGAGGCCGGCATCGTCTACTGCGGCAGCCGCAAGAAGGTCGACGAGACCGCCGAGTGGCTGCAGGGTCAGGGCATCAAGGCGCTGCCGTATCACGCGGGCCTGGATCAGGCAACGCGGGCCAAGAACCAGGACCGCTTCCTGCGCGACGACGGCATCGTGATGGTCGCGACCATCGCCTTCGGCATGGGCATCGACAAGCCCGATGTGCGCTTCGTCGCCCACCTCGATCTGCCGAAGAACATCGAGGGCTATTACCAGGAGACCGGCCGCGCTGGCCGCGACGGCGAGCCGGCGAACGCCTGGATGGCCTATGGCCTGGCCGACGTGGTGCAGCAGCGCCGCATGATTGACGAGAGCGAGGCGCACGAGGAGTTCAAGCGCATCCAGCGCAGCAAGCTCGACGCGCTGCTCGCGCTGGCCGAGAGCATCGACTGCCGGCGTCAGCGCCTGCTGAGCTACTTCGACGAAGAGTCGGCACCTTGCGGCAACTGCGACAACTGTTTGAACCCACCGGCGGTCTGGGACGCCAGCGAGCCGGCGCGCATGGCCCTGTCCTGCATCTGGCGATTCCACAAGGAGCGCAACCAGCGCTACGGCGCCGGTCACCTGATCGACGTGCTGCGCGGCAAGGAGAGCGACAAGTCGCGCCAGCACCGCCACCAGGAGCTCAGCACCTGGGGCGTCGGCAAGGGCTATTCCGAGACGCAGTGGCGGGCCGTGCTGCGGCAGCTGATCGCGGTCGGCGCGATCGAGGTCGAGGGCGAGTACCAGACCCTGAGCCTGGGCGAACCGGCCAAGGCCTTGCTGCGCGGCGAACAGGCGGTGCGCTTGCGCGAAGGCACCGGCGAGGGCCGCCAGCCCAAGGCCAGTCGCGCCCGCAAGACCGATGGCAGCACGGCGGCGCCCGTCCATCTGGATGCCGACGCGACGCAGCGCCTGGAGGCGCTGAAGGCCTGGCGCACCGAGGTCGCCCGCGAGCACGATCTGCCGGCCTACCTGATCTTCCCGAACAGCACCTTGCAGGAGCTGGCGCAACGCAACCCGGAGACGCTGGATGAGGTCGCCACGGTCAGCGGCGTCGGCGCCAAGAAGCTCGAGGCCTATGGGCGCGAGCTGCTGCGCGTGCTGGCCTCGGTGAACGCGTAACGCCGGTAGAGCTGCTGCAGGCTGCCGTCGCGCTCGATGGCGTCGATGGCGCGATTCAGCGCCTGCAGCGACACCTTGGATTGCGGCGCCAGCGCGCATTGGGTGCGCAGCGAGTTCATCAGCAACGGCGGATGGATTGCGGTCTTGAAGTCGCCGCTGGCGCGCAGGTGCGCGAGCAGGCGCACCGAGACCGCCGCATGCTGGATACGCCCCAGCGCCAGCATGCGCAGGTTCGCCGACGACTCGGTGGCGTCGGCGCGCCGGAAGCGGCGGCCCATCGCCGCTTCCAGGTCGGGGTAGACGAAGCCCAGCACCGTGCCGACCGGCTGATCGGCGAGCTCGGCCAGGCTCTGTGGCGCCGGGGCGTCGGCGCGCGTCACGATGACGTCCTCCTGCAGGAAGAAGGGCCTGCTCCACTGCAAGGCGCCGGGCAGCCAGGCCGGCAGGTAGGCGCAGGCGAGGTCGGCCTGTCCTTGCAGCAGGCTCTCCTGCAGCCGCTTGCGCGGCACCGCGATCGCCGTCAGGTCGCGCCCGAGCTGGCGCGCCAGCAACTGGCCCAGCTCCAGGCTCATGCCGCCGACGACACGGTCGCGGGCGATGCGGGCCATCGGCATCTCGGTGCCGCTGTCGACCACCAGCACCAATGGCGCGGCCCACGGAGCCAGCGGCGCCAGCAAGGCCAGCGCCAGCAGCAGGCGCTTCAAGGCCAGCTGCGCAGTCTGCCGCCCAGGTCCTCGGCCGGCATCGGCTTGGCGAACAGATAGCCCTGCTGCATCACGCAGGCCTCGCCGAGCAGGAAGTCGCGCTGCGCGGTCGTCTCCACGCCTTCGGCGACGACCTCGATGCCCAGCGCCTTGGCCAGGCCGAGCACGGCGCGCACCAGCACGCAATCGTCCTCGTCGTCGGGCAGGTCGCGCACGAAGCTGCGGTCGACCTTGAGCTTCTGCGGCCGCAGCAGCTTCAGGTAGGCGAGCGACGAATAGCCGGTACCGAAATCGTCCACCGCCAGCGCCACGCCGATGTCGCGCAGCTCGCTGATCGCCTTCATCGACGCCTCGGAATCGCCCATCACCGTGCTCTCGGTGAGCTCGATCGTCAACTCGCCCGGCGCCACGCCATAGGCCTCGATCAGCCCGCGAAGCTGCTCGGGCAGGCGCTGGTCACGGAAATGGCTGGCGCTGAGATTGACGGCGATCGAACCCGGGTGGCGGCCCAGGCTCTTCCAGCGCGCCAGCTGCTGGCAGGCGGCCTCCAGCGTCCAGTTGCCGAGCTCGCGGATCTGGCCGCTGTCCTCGGCGACCGGAATGAAGGCGCCGGGGTAGAGCAGCCCGCGCAGCGGGTGGCGCCAGCGCACCAGCGCCTCCACCGACGCGACCTCGCCGCTGGCTCCGTCGACGATCGGCTGGTAGTGCAGCACCAGCTGACCGCTGCGGATCGCCTCGGCCAGCTCGCGCTCGAGCTCAAGGCGCTCGGCCAGCACCGCGTCCATGTGCGTCTGATAGAAGGAGAAGCGCGAACGCCCTTCCTCCTTGGCCTGGTACATCGCCATGTCGGCATGACGCACCAGCTCATCGAACTCCTCGCCGTCCTCGGGGAACAGCGCCACGCCGACGCTGGCCGAGACATTGGCCTGCTGGCCGCCCTGCACGTCGAAGGCCTCGGACAGCGAGCCGAGCAGGCGCTGCACCGCGACCTGCACCGCGTCGATGGTGACCGCCTCGCGCAGCAGCAGCAGGAACTCGTCGCCCGAGACGCGGCAGACCAGGTCGGAGCCGCGCACCGCGGCTCGCAGGCGCTCGCTGACGGTCAGCAACAAGCGGTCGCCGGCGGCATGGCCCAGGGTGTCGTTGATCGCCTTGAAGCGGTCGAGGTCGACGAACAGCAGCGCCAGGCGCTGGCCATGGCGCTTGGCATACGCCGCCTCGTGCTGGAAGACCTCGCGGAACAGCGTGCGATTGGGCAGCTGCGTCAGGTGGTCGTACATCGCCATCTGCCGCAGCTGGGTGTTCTTCGCCTCCATGTCGGCGAGCAGGCCCTCGATCTGCTGGCCCATGCGGTTGAGCTGGTCGCCGAGCTCGCCGAGCTCATCGCCCCGGTGCAGATCAAGCTGCGGTCGCGCCTGCCGTTCGGCGATCGCCGCCGCATGCTGCTTGAGCTGGTCGATCGGACGCACCAGGCGCCAGTAGAGGACGAGCAACAGGAAGGCGCCGCCGAGCACGACCTGCAGGCCGACGATGGCGCCCACCTGGGCGCGACGCTCGCGCACCAGGCGCTCGGTGGCGCCGTCGTCGAAGCCGACGGTCAGGGTGCCGAGCACGACGCCCTCGCGGCGCACCGCCGACGCCATCTCGACGACCGGCCAGTCGGCGCTGCATTTGCGCGACTTCAGCTCGGGAGCGCCGGCACGCTCCTCGACCAGGCTGACCGCGCAGACGCTGCCGTCGCTGAGCAGCTGGTCCATCGCGCGCTGCGTCGCCGCGCTGTCCAGCACCCACAGGGGATCGACCAGCGAGGTACTGGCCAGGTTCAGCACCGCGCTGCGCTGGCCTTCGAGGATGGGTTCAACACTGCGACGCACGAGGGCGTCGGACAGCAGCAGCACCAACAACGCGGGTATCGCGATGCCGATCACCACAGCGATCAGGATCAGCAGGCGCAGCGAAAGCCGAAAGCGCATGGGTCCGTTGGGCCTAGAAGGAGGCGAATCATTGTGCGTCATGCCCTCAGGGCGCCAATCGGCTCCGTCTCAGGGATTAACCCGTGCTGGATCGCTCAGCGGTGCCGGCGCTGCAGCGCGAGTTCGCGCTCGCGCTCCAGCTCCGCCGGCCGCAGCGCGCGCGGCCGGTTCGCCGCCACCGCCGACTGGTCGAGGTTCTGCCCCCAGCTCAGCCCCTGGCGCAACTGGAGCGGCGGCTGCAGCCGCGCCAGCTCGCTGGCCGGCAACCACGGCATCAGCTCGCCCAGCACCAGTTGCAGGCGCGGCCGCAGCGCCGCCTCGCCGATGCGACCGCGCTGACCCCAAACGACGATGGCGTCGGCCGAACTGCCGCCCTCGGGGATACGCGGCGTGATCGCGAAGTCGCGCAGCACGCCGTAGCGCAGCTGCACCAGCGCCTCCTCGACGAGCATCGCCGCGTCCTCGCGCGGCACGGTCTGGCCGCTGGGCAGCGAATAGGCGTAGTCGTCGTTGACGCGGTCCTGACCGAACAGCGTGGCGATGTCCGACGGCGTGTAGGCGCGCTGGGCGGCGGTGGAGGCGTCGCCAAAGAACAGCACGCGGCCCAGGCCGACCATCTCCTGCGAGAAGAACGGCAGTTGCTGCTGCAGCTGCTGGCTCGGCGTCGTCGTCGGCACCGCCTCGTAGACGCGGCGGCTGCTGTCGAGGAACGGCTGGGCACGCGGCGGCAGGAAGTCGCCGGCATGCGCCAGCTCGTGGTACAGCAGGCGACCGAGCTCGACACGGATCTCGGCCAGCTCGCGGCTCTGCCTTGCCGCCACCGGCCGCGCCGGCGTCGCGTGCTGGTTGTCCTTCACGTAGCGCCAGGGGCTGCTGTACTGCAGGTCGAGGCCGTAGGCCGAGCGCGGGTCGGGCGCTTCGCTGAGGGTGTCGCGCTGCTCGGGCGTCAGCCACAGGTAGGAGGCGTCGAGATAGATCGCCCCGGTGGCGCTCCAGTAGAAGGCCGGGCGAATCCGGCTGCCGATCACCACCGCGGTGGTGGCGGCGAGCATGCGGCGGAAATCGCCATCCGGATCCTGCTCGCGCAGGAAGCGCTCGAACACCTCCGCCTGCCAGTCGTGGCTGACGACCAGCCGCTGCAAGATCTGCTCGACGCTCGGGTTCGCCGCCTGCTGGCCGAGCAGGGGCAGCTCGGAGAGCCGGCACAGATTGTTCGGGCTGGTGCTCAGCGCCGGGCTGTAGACGCAGCGGGCCAGCGCGGCGGCAAACGGGCCGTCGCTGAGCCAGGGATAGGTGCGCGTGGCCGCGTTGCCGGCGCCGAACAGCGGGCTGCTCGCGGCGGCCGGCACCGGCTGCACGAGCAGGCGGAACTCGTCGCTGTGGCTGGCGCCGCTGGCCAGCGTCAATGTCGCTCGCAGCACCAGCAGACGGTCCTCGGTCACCGTCGGCGCGGTCAGCAGCAGGCGCGCCTGCTCGTTGTCGCTGAGGCTCAGCTCCGGCCCGCTGACGCGCGTCCAGCGCCAGCTGGCGCCGACCAGCTCGGCCTCGCTGAGGCCCTGCGGCCAGGCGCGCAGGCTGAGCCGATCGCCGCTCCAGGCGCTGGGCTCGCCGCGCGTCAGCAGGCCGCGCGACTCACCGGCGGCCTGGGCCGGCAGCTCGATGCTGCCGCTCTGGCTGCGACCCTGCGCATCGACGAAGCTGACGCTGAAGCGCTGCGCGCCGGCCTGCGCCGGCGTGAAGCTCAAAGACTGCGAGCGCCCGCTGAGCAGCGGCAGTCCGGCCGGCCCGCTCCATTGCAGGCGCGTCAGCTGGCCGCCGCCGCACGACAGCAGGTGCAGCTCGGCGCTGCGGCCGACGGCCAACGGCTCGCTGTCGAAACGCGCCACGGAATTGGCCTCGCACTGCGTGGACAGCGGCGGCACCACGGGCGGCGCCGGCGGCGGCGGTGCCGCCGTGCCCGAGCCGCCACCGCCGCCACAGGCGCTCAACAACGCCGCCACACCCAGCATCCACCAGCCGTATCTCATCGGGTCTTGCTCCAGAACAGGCCGCCTATGATGCCCGGTTCCCTCCCGGCTGCCCCCGCATGAATACCAGCGACAGCGCCTTCATCCGCGTGCGCGGCGCGCGCACGCACAACCTGAAGGCGATCGACCTCGACATCCCCAAGCACCGCCTGGTGGTGGTCACCGGGTTGTCGGGCTCGGGCAAGTCCAGCCTCGCGTTCGACACCCTGTACGCCGAGGGGCAGCGCCGCTACGTCGAGTCGCTGAGCGCCTACGCGCGCCAGTTCCTGCAGCTGATGGACAAGCCCGAGGTCGATGTCATCGAGGGCCTGAGCCCGGCGATCGCGATCGAGCAGAAGGCGACCAGCCACAACCCGCGCTCGACCGTGGGCACGGTGACCGAGATCCACGATCACCTGCGCCTGCTGTTCGCGCGCGCCGGCACGCCGTTCTGCCCGGATCACGGGCTGCCGCTGGAAGCGCAGTCGGTGACGCAGATGGTCGACACCCTGCTGGCGCGGCCGGCGGGCAGCAAGCTCATGCTGCTGGCGCCGCTGGCGCGCGAGAAGAAGGGCGAGTTCGCGCAGGAGTTCCAGATGCTGCAGGCGCAGGGCTTCGTGCGCTTCCGCGTCGACGGCCAGATCGTCGAGGCCGGCGAGCTGCCGCCGCTCAGGAAGACCGAGAAACACGATGTCGACGTCGTCATCGACCGCGTCAAGCTGCCCACCGATCCGCAGTCGCTGCGCCAGCGCCTGGCCGAAAGCTTCGAGACCGCGTTGCGCCTGGCCGATGGCCGTGCGCTGGTCATCGACATGGAGTCCCAGGAGGAGCTGCTGTTCAGCTCCAAGTTCGCCTGCCCGGTCTGCAGCTACGCGTTGGCCGAGCTCGAACCGAGGCTGTTCAGCTTCAACTCGCCGGCCGGCGCCTGCCCCGCCTGCGAGGGCCTCGGCCAGGTGCTGGGTTTCGATCCGTCCCGCGTCGTCGCGTTCCCGTCGCTCAGCCTCGCCAGCGGCGCGGTGAAGGGCTGGGACCGGCGCAATCCGTATACCTTCGGCCTGCTCGAGGGCGTGGCCAGGCATTACGGCTTCGACATCGAGACGGCGTTCGAGAGCCTGCCCGAGTCGGCGCGCCAGGTGCTGCTGCATGGCTCGGGCGAGACCGAGATCGAGTTCAGCTACGTCAGCGAATCGGCCAGCGGGCGCAAGCGCACGATGAAGCGCTCGCACCCGTTCGAAGGCATCCTGACCAATCTCGAGCGCCGTTTCCGCGAGACCGACTCGGCGGCGGTGCGCGAGGATCTGGCGCGCTACCAGGTGGCCCAGGCCTGCCCGCAGTGCGAGGGCACGCGGCTTCGCCGCGAGGCCCGTCATGTGCGCCTGCAGCCGACCACCGGTGAACGCGGCCGTCCGATCTACGAGATCGAGCGCATGACCCTGGCCGACGCGCTCGCCTACGTCGACAGCTTGCAGCTGAAAGGGGCCAAGGCCGAGATCGGCGCCAAGGTGCTGCGCGAGATCGGCGCCCGCCTGCGCTTTCTCAACGACGTCGGTCTGTCCTACCTGAACCTCGAACGCAGCGCCGACACCCTGAGCGGCGGCGAGGCGCAGCGCATCCGCCTGGCCAGCCAGATCGGCAGCGGGCTCACCGGCGTCATGTACGTGCTCGACGAGCCGTCGATCGGCCTGCACCAGCGCGACAACGACCGCCTGCTGGCGACACTGCGGCGCCTGCGCGATCTTGGCAACTCGGTGATCGTGGTCGAGCACGACGAGGACGCGATCCGCGCCGCCGACCATGTCATCGACCTCGGTCCCGGCGCCGGCGTGCACGGCGGCCAGGTGCTGGCGCAGGGCACGCCGAGCGAGGTGGCGGCCAACCCGGCGTCGATCACCGGCCAGTACCTCAGCGGCACGCGCCGCATCGCGGTGCCCGCGCGGCGCACGCCACCGGCGCAGTGGCTGACGCTGCACAACGCCCATGGCAACAACCTGCGCCATGTCGACGCCCAGTTCCCGGTCGGCCTCCTGACCTGCGTCACCGGCGTCTCCGGCTCGGGCAAGAGCACGCTGGTCAACGACACGCTGTATGCGGCGGTGGCGAAGAAGCTCTACGGCAGCCACGCCGAGCCGGCAGCCCATGGCTGGCTCGATGGCCTGGATCAGTTCGACAAGGTCATCAACGTCGACCAGAGCCCGATCGGCCGCACGCCGCGCAGCAACCCGGCCACCTACACCGGCCTGTTCACGCCGATGCGCGAGCTGTTCGCCGAGCTGCCCACCGCGCGCGAGCGCGGCTATGGCGCCGGGCGCTTCAGCTTCAACGTCGCCGGCGGCCGCTGCGAATCCTGTCAGGGCGACGGCATGCTGAAGGTGGAGATGCATTTCCTGCCCGACGTCTACGTGCCCTGCGACAGCTGCCAGGGCCGGCGCTACAACCGCGAGACGCTGGAGGTGCTTTACAAAGGTCTGTCGATCGCCGACGTGCTCGGCCTCACGGTCGAGGCCGCCTACCAGCACTTCAGCGCGGTGCCGGCGCTGCAGCGCAAGCTGCAGACCCTGCTCGACGTCGGCCTGGGCTATCTGAAGCTGGGACAGAGCGCGACCACGCTGAGCGGCGGTGAGGCACAGCGGGTGAAGCTGGCGCTCGAACTGTCCAAACGCGACACCGGACGCACGCTCTACATCCTCGACGAACCGACCACCGGCCTGCATTTCGCCGACATCGAGCTGCTGCTGAAGGTGCTGCACCAGCTGCGCGACGCCGGCAACACCATCGTCGTCATCGAGCACAACCTCGACGTCATCAAGACCGCCGACTGGGTCATCGACATGGGCCCCGAGGGCGGCGCCGGCGGCGGGCAGCTGCTGGTGGCCGGCACGCCGGAACAGGTGGCCGCCCATGCGGGCAGCCACACCGGTCGCTACCTCAGGCCCTTGCTTGAGCGGCGCAGCGCTTGAGGCCAGCGATCAGCATCAGGCCAAAGCCCATCAGCGCGTAGCTCGACGGCTCCGGCACGGCCGGCGTGACGCCGGGCACCGGCGGCGGCAGGTCAGGCGGCGGCGTGAAGGTGGGCGGCAGCGGCGGCACGCCACCGGTGGGCGGCAGGCCGGGCGGCAGGCTGGGCGGCTGCCCACCGCCGGTGACCAGCGGCGGCAACTCGATGCCAGGGCTCTGCTGCAGCGTCGGCACCTGGGCCGTGGTGGCGAAGCTGGTCGGCGCCGCCTCACCGGCGGCCGGCGGTTCAAACACCAGCGGTGCCTCTTCGGCCGGTGCCACGGCAACGACCTGTTCCTCGTCCTGCGCCGCACCGGCCACCGGCTTGGGTGCCAGGCGCGTGATGCGGCTGAGGTTGCGGCAGACCGTCGGCACGATCAGGCATTGACCGTCCTCGCAGTAGACAAGTCCGCGCTCCTGGTGCTGGGCGCTCCACTTGGCTCGCGTCACGGTGCGGCAGACGCTGCCGCGACCGAAATGCATGTCGCGGATGTCGGCGCTGTAGCTCGCCTTGCCCTGCACCGCGTCGCGGGTGATGACGGCGATCTCGTCGTAGGCCCGCTGCTTCATGCGTGCCTTCAGCCGGGCCCGGGTCTCGGCCGGGATGTCCTGGTAGCGGTCCACGGCGGCCACCACATCGCCCATGAAGGGATTGACGCCGGGACGGTCCCAGGAACACGCAGGCAGGGTGACGGTGGAAGCGCTGGCGGCCAGCGCGAGCGTGGCAAGCAAGGACATGAGTGCGAGGAGTCGGCCGCGCGGCCCATCCACGCAGTTCTGTTGCCCCGCACTCTAGGAACGCCGCCGGACACAGGCCGTTGCAAATCTCACGCTGTGCTTGGGGGCAACGGACGCACTCTGCAGTTCCCGGCAATAGCGCACGCCGGAAAAAAACAAACCCGGCCGAGGCCGGGTTCGCTGCGCTAGAAGCCTCCCCCTCAATCGAGGGGGGCCGACGCATCACTTCAGGTGCGAGCTGATCAGCTTGGTCATCTCGAACATGTCGGCCTTGGCCTTGCCGAAGACTTCCTTCAGCTTGGCGTCGGCAATGATGACGCGCTTCTGCACTGCATCCTGCAGCTTGTTCTTCTTGATGTACTCCCACACCTTCTTGGTGATCTCGGTGCGGGGCAGGGCCTTGTCGCCCACGATGGCGGCCAGCGCGGCCGACGGCGTCAGCGCCTTCATGAAGGCGGCGTTCGGCGTGCGCTTCTTGGCCGGTGCGGCCTTCTTCGCGGGCGCTGCAGCCTTCTTCGCCGGTGCGGCGGCCTTCTTGGCCGGTGCGGCCTTCTTCGCGGGTGCCGCGGCCTTCTTGGCCGGGGCGGCCTTCTTAGCCGGTGCCGCCTTCTTGGCGGGAGCAGCCTTCTTCGCAGTTGCCATGTCGAATCTCTCCGTGCGTTGAGGTGGAATGCCGGGGACGGGTGCAGGCTTGCGTGTTGGCCTTGCGTTCTCTGCGCTACCCGAGCGGCCGCAATCGTACTGCGCGCCTCTATGAAAACGCTAGGCTTTCATAGGAGAAATCATGCTCTCAAACCCTTGGATCGCGACGTCTGTCGCTTCCATGCTCAAAACACGCCGGGATAACTGCCGCCGTCGAGCAGCAGGTTCTGGCCGTTGAGGTAGCCGGCCTGCGCGCTGCAGACGAAGGCGCAGAGCGCGCCGAACTCGGCCGCGGTGCCAAGGCGGCGCGCCGGAATCGCCGCCTCGCGCGCGGCGCGCACCTCGTCGACCGAACGCTGCTGCCTGACGGCGGATGCGGCGAAGGTGGTCTGCAGGCGATCCGTGGCGATCGCGCCCGGCAGCAAGTTGTTGATGGTCACGTTGCGCGACGCCAGCCGCGGGTCACGGGCCAGGCCGGCAACGAAGCCGGTCAGTCCGGCGCGAGCGCCATTGCTCAGGCCGAGCACATCGATCGGCGCCTTCACCGCGCCCGAGGTGATGTTGACGACACGGCCGAAGCCGCGCGCCGCCATCGCGTCGACGCAGGCCTTCATCAGCGCGATCGGGGTCAGCATGTTGGCGTTCAGCGCGCGCTGCCAGGTCGCCTCGTCCCAGTCGCGGAAGTCGCCCGGCGGCGGGCCGCCGGCGTTGTTGACGAGGATGTCGACCTGCGGCGCCGCCGCCAGGGCCTGCTCGCGCACCGCGGCCTCGGTGATGTCACCGGCGATCTCGATGACCTGCACACCAAGGGCGCGGGCCTCGGCGGCGGTGGCCGCCAGGGCGTCGGCGCCGCGCGCGTTGAGCACCAGGTTCACGCCCTCGCCGGCCAGCGCCAGCGCGCAGCCCCGGCCCAGGCCCTTGCTGGCGGCGCAGACCAGCGCCCAGCGCCCTTGCAGTCCCAGATCCATCTCAATCCTTCATGACTCGCGCCGGCAGCCGGGGCGCCGTGCGCACGCTGATGACCATGGTGATCGCCAGGATGGCCACCACCACGCCCAGGCTGACCAGCACCGGGATCTTGTAGACGTCGATCAGCATCATCTTCGCGCCGATGAAGACCAGGATCAGCGCCAGTCCGCAACTCAGCAGATGGAATTTGCTGGCCACCGCGGCGAGCAGGAAGAACATCGCGCGCAGGCCGAGGATCGCGAACACATTGCTGGTCAGCACGATGAAGGGATCGGTGGTGATCGCGAAGATCGCCGGGATCGAATCGACGGCAAAGATCACGTCGGTGATGCCGACCAGGCAGATCACCATCAGCAGCGGCGTGGCGATGCGCTTGCCGTTCTGCACGGTGAAGAACTTCTCGCCATCGAAATGCTTGCTCACCGGCATCAGGCGGCGCAGCAGGCGCAGCGCCGGGTTGCTCTCCAGGTCCGGCTCCTGACCGGCCGCCCACCACATCTTGATGCCGGTCAGCAGCAGGAAGGCGCCGAAGACATAGAGCACCCAATGGAACTGCTGCAGCAGCCAGCCGCCGGCCAGGATCATCAGCGTGCGCAGCACGATGGCGCCGACGATGCCGATCATCAGCACCCGCTTCTGGTACGCCGGAGGCACCGCGAAGTAGGTGAAGATCATCAGGAACACGAAGATGTTGTCGACCGCCAGCGACTTCTCGATCAGGTAGCCGGTGAGGAACTCCAGCGCCTTCGTGTTGGCCAGCTCGGCGTCACCGCTGGAGTCCTTCACCGCCCACCAGAACAGTGCGTTGAACGCCAGCGACACGGCAACCCAGACCAGCGACCAGTTGATGGCCTCCTTGACGCTGACCTCGTGGGCGCCCTGCTTCTTCAGCACGACGAAGTCGACGAACAGCGCGACCAGCACGCAAACGACAAAAAAGACCCACAGCCACAGGGGCGCAATGCTTTGCATGAATGAACTCCGACCAGACCTGAGAGCCGGGCCCTCGGCCCGGTGCTGCACTCAAAAGGTCTGGCGGGGACGCCGGCCACCGGGGCGGTGGGCGGCGGCTGCGGGGCCCGGGTCTGGTGAACAGACCGTACTGACGGACCGCGCGCCATGGCGGGCTGGGCACCACCATGCAGCTACTCCCCCTTTGAGAGCGGGCACGATTCTGCCAAAGCCCGCTTCACCCCAGAAGAAGGCGGGTCAATCGCTATGCTGCGCCCCATGGGACGCTTTCTGCTTCGATGGTTGCTGCTCGCCGGGGCCCTGCTGCTCGTGGCGAATCTCTATCCCGGTGTGCAGGTGCAGAGCTTCGGCAGCGCGCTGATCGCCGCCGCCGTGCTTGGTCTGCTGAACACGCTGCTGCGGCCGCTGCTGGTGCTGCTGACGCTGCCGGTGACGCTGCTGACCCTGGGCCTGTTCCTGTTCGTCATCAACGCCGCGATGTTCTGGGCCGCCGCCTCGATGCTGCAGGGCTTCCACGTCAGCGGCTTCGTCGGCGCGCTGAGCGGCTCGCTGCTCTACAGCCTGCTCGGCCTGGTGATCGACGCGATCACCAAGAAATAGCGGACGGGGGTCTGCAAGACCCTCGCTAGCGCTCCTCCGGCGGAATGCCACCGCGGGGGTAAAGCTCCTCGAGCCAGGCACGGCGCTCGGTCAGCAGCGCACGCAGGCGGGCGTCGAGCACCGCTGCCTCGATCTGGTCGGCGCCAGCGCCACGCGACTGCCGCAGGCCCGCGCGCAGGCGATCGATGGCGCCGCGCAGATCGCCGTGCGACGCATGCACCTCGGCTTGCGCACGCACCGCCCGCAGCGGCTGGCCCTGCAGCTCCCACAGGCGCACGCTGCGGGCCCAGGCGGCGGCGTCGCGCGGACGCAGCGCCAGATGGGTCTGCAGCGCCTCGAGCACCTGACCGCGCTGCGCCGCCGTGCTGCCCGGCAGCGCGGCCAGTTGCGCGCGCAGCAGCAGTTGGGCGCGTTCCGGCTCGGCATACGGCGCCAGCGCCGCCCAGCCGCTGCCCGCGTCGCCGTTCAGGGCCGCGCCCTCGGCGCGCAGCATTGCCAGCAGGCGGGTGACCTCGGCCCGCTCGTCCGCCGGCACCGCGCTCATGTAGCCCTGCGCTGCCTGCAGCGCGGCGTCGCCGCGCTCGCGCTGGCGCAGCTTGTAGGCGGCCAACGCCGCCGTGTAGCGCGCCGCCAGCTGCGGCAGGGGGCCCGCCTCGCGGGCACCGGCCTCCAGCGCGGCGGCGCTCTGCAGCACCTCGGCGCGCTCGTCCATCAGCACACGGGCGCGCGCCGCCATCAGGCTGTGCACCGCCAGGCCCTGCGGCGGCGCCTCCGCGCCCTCCAGGCTGACGCGCTGGCGCGACTCGCCGATGCGTTCGCTGGTCAGCGGGTGCGAGCGCAGGTAGGGGAAGGCGCCGGAGTCCATCAGCCGGTTAGCCAGGTCCATGCGCTCGAACATGCGCACCATGCCCGAGGCCTGGTAGCCGGCATCCGCCAGCACCGCGTGGCCGACGCGGTCGGCCTCGCGCTCCATGTCGCGGCTGAAGCGCAGCTGCTGGCGCTGGGCCTCGGTCTGCGCCGCGTAGATCACGCCGATGCCGGCGTCGACCGAGCCGGTGGCCGACGCGGCGATGACGCCGAGCAGGGTGCCGAGGATGGTGATGGCGGTGTTCTTGCCCTCACCGGCGACGCCGCGCGCGATGTGCCGCTGCGTCACGTGGCTGAGCTCGTGCGCCATCACCGAGGCCAGCTCGTCGCGCTGCGCCGTCATCGCGATCAGGCCGAGGTTCAGCATGAAATAGCCGCCGGGCCAGGCCGAGGCGTTGATCGCGCGGTCGCGCACCAGCAGCGTCTCCCAGGCGAAGCGCTCGGCCAGCTCCTCGCTGACATGGCCCTGCTGGCGGGCGGCCCGCATCAGCGGCTGCCACAGCGACTCGACATAGGCCTGCAGCAACGGGTCGTCGAGCACCGCCGGGTCGCCGCGCAGCTGCGACATGATCCAGTCGCCGTAGCGACGCTCGTCGCCGAGCGAGACGGTCTCCGAGACCGAGTCGCCGAGTTGCGGCAGGCGCACCTGGGCCTGCAAGGGCGCGGTCGCCAGGCTCAGGGCCAGGGCGGCCGCCAGCAGGCGGCGCGGGAACGGCATCAGGGGCATGCGCAATCAGACATCAGCGAAATGGCGGGTCTTATCATGCCCCGCTCTTGTATCCACCTTGTTGCTGCACATGGTTTCGCCCCTCACGCATTTCGACGCCGCCGGCCAGGCTCATATGGTGGATGTCGGCGGCAAGCAGCCGAGCGCACGGGTGGCGCGTGCCGAAGGCCGCATCCGCATGGCTGCCGCCACGCTGACCCTGGTGCGGGACGGCACGGCGGCCAAGGGCGACGTGATCGGCGTCGCACGCATCGCCGCGATCCAGGGTGCCAAGCGCTGTGCCGACCTGGTGCCGCTATGCCATCCGCTGCCGCTGACCCGCGTTGCCGTCGATTTCGCGTTCGAGGCCGATGGCCTGCGCTGCACCGCCGAGGTCGCCAGCTTCGGCCTCACCGGCGTCGAGATGGAGGCGCTTTGCGCGGTGCAGGTCGGCCTGCTCACCGTCTACGACATGTGCAAGGCGGCCGACAAGGCGATGGTCATCGACGGCGTGCGCGTGATCGAGAAGCGCGGCGGCAAGTCGGGTGACTGGGTTGCCGCGGCCTGAACTGGGGCGCCGCCTGGCGCTGCGGCTGCCGCTGCTCTGGGTCCTGCTGCTGCTGCTGCCGGCGCTGACCAGCTTCTCGTCGCTGCATGCCTGGGACGTCGATCCGCAGGCGCTGCTGCTGGTCAGCGGCTGGCTGATCGTCGTCGCGCTGCTGCTGCTGCCCCCGGCGCTGTTCTACGCGCTGAGCCTGCCCCTGGCCGCTTTCGGCGTCGCCGCCAGCTACGCGCACGCCAGCCGTCAGATCGACCTGCTCGAGCTGCTCAGCCAGTGGCGCCAGTTCAAGCCGCAGGAGTGGCTGTCGGCGTTGCAACCCTATGCGCTGGAGCTGCTGCTGGTGCCGACCCTGCTTGCGCTGCTCGCCGGCGCCTGCTGGCACTGGGGCTGGCGGCCGGCGCGCCGGCCGCTGCTGCTCTGTGCGGCCAGCGGCCTGCTGCTGGCGCTGTGGGCGCCCAGCGCGGTCTGGCCGCGGGCCTGGCCGGCCAATCTGCTGCTGCTCGGCATCAGCCAGCTGCCCGGTGGCCAGCGCCTGGTTGGCGACTGGGCTCCCCACGCGGACGACGACAACCCGCGCGGCGACGGGCGCAGCTGGCAGCCGCGGCGGCTGCAGGCGGCGCCGCAGCCGGAGACCTATGTGCTGGTGATCGGCGAGAGCCTGCGCGCCGACTTCCTCGGCGAATGCGGCGGCCGCTGGAAGGTGCGCGCGGCCGCCCCCGATGCGCTGCTGGCCTGCGACACCACCGCCGGCTCGAACGCCACCCACACCTCGGTGCCGCTGCTGATCGGCCGTGATGCGCCGGGCGGCCGTTACCGCGTGCCGCGCGACAGCAGCTTCATCAGCGCCTTCGCCGAACTCGGCTTCGAGACCCACTGGCTGGCGCAGCATGGCCGCGCCGTCGCCTGGCCGGAAGCGCTGCACCAGGTCTACCCGACGCAGGTCGCCCGCGACCGCGAGCAGCTGCTGCCGCTGCTCGAGCAGGCGCTGGCCCGGCCGGCGCCTCGCAAGCTGGTCGTACTGCATGCCGACAACGCCCACGCGCCCTACTGCGGCAAGTTCCGCGCCGCCGAGGCACCGCATGCGGTCGACTGCGGGCAGCTCGGCGATCTGCCCGACGCCACGACGCTGCCGCAGTTCCGCGCCGCCTATGCCAATGCCGTCGACGAAAGCATGGCCTTCGTGAACGCCGTCGTCGAGCGCCTGCGCACGCAGCCGGGCGAGGTCTTCGTCGCGTTCACGCCGGACCATGGCGAGAACCTGCTGGACGACCGTCGACAGCTCTACCAGCATGCGCTGCGCCACCCGAGCCGCTGGGACATCCAGGTGCCGATGCTGTTCTGGGCCAATCCGGCCTGGCGCCAGCGCCAGCCGCAGGCCTGGGCGCAGCTGCAGGCGAACCGCGACGCGCCGCTGATGCATGCCGATCTGGTGCCGACGCTACTCGGTGCCGCCGGCATCCAGTACGTCGAGACGCGCGACGGCGTCGTGAACCTGCTTGCGAAGCCGGTCGCCACGCCGCGCCGCCGGCTGGTGCAGCGCTCGCTCGGCGCGACCACCGACTGGGAGACGCTGCTGCACGAGGTGAGGCCCTAGAACTCGCGCCAGTGGTGCGCCTGCTCGGGTGGCGCACAGAACCAAAGGCCAGGATCGTCGCCACAGGCCGACAGCCACGCGTCACCGTCGCGCGAGCGGAACTCGCGCAGCCGCGCGACCAGATGCCGTGCCTCGTCGGTGCGGCCGGCGGCGTGCAGATTCTTCGCCCAGGCGATCAGCAGCCTTGCATCGATCAGTTGCCACCCGGTGCGCTGCGCGGCAGCCAGCGCCGCCGGGCCGACCCCCAGCGCGGTCGCACCGGCGTAGTCCGCATGGCGACCGAACAGCAGCGTCGCCTGGCCATCGGCGATGCGCCGCGCCAGCGGCGGCGCCTCGGCCGCCGGTGCGTAGATGGCCACCACCTTGCGGTACTCGGCGAGCGCGAACAGGCTGCCGCCGATCAGCAGCAGCCCGAGCAGCCGCCCCAGCGGCAGCGGCGACCGGGCTTCGCCGCGCCACTGGCCTCGCGACGCCCCCAGTGCCAGGCCCCAGGCCAGCGCGCATGGCAGCAGGAAATAGGCATACCAGAGCGGGTACTCGAGCAGGCTGTGCAGCCCGACCGCGAGCACGATCAGCAGCGGCGCGCGCAATGCCAGCGCCGCCTCGCCCTGAGCCCGCCAGGCGGCGCGCAGCGACTGGCCCAGCGCCAGCAGCAGCAGCGCGAGCACCGCCAGTCCGAGCGGCCAGCCCAGCTCGACGAGCAGCTGCAGCGGCAGGTTGTGGGTGTGATCGAAGAAGGCGATCGGCCGATCGGGGAACGGCGTCAGCGTCCAGGCACGGTTGAAGGCACCCCAGCCGACGCCGCTCCAGGGCTGCTGCTGCAGCAGGCTCCAGGCATTGACCAGGATCCTGATGCGCGAATCCGAACCGGCGCCCTCCTGGTCCAGCCGAACCTCGGCGCCGAACACGCCGAGCCCCGAAGCCGCCCACAGGTGCAGGCCCCACCAGGCGAGCAGCGCCAGCAACGGCGTCACCAGCAGCAGCGCACGCCAGCGTGACTCCAGCCGGCGGTCAAGCAGGCCCCAGATCGCCAGCAGCGGCACGCCGAGCCACAGGCCGGTGCGCGACGCACTGAGCAGGATGCCGGCGACCAGCAGGCTCATCAGCGTCGCCGCCGCCACCAGCGGCCGGCGCCGCGACTGCGCCAGCCAGATCAGGCCGACGGCCGCCATCAGCAGCAGCGTCGCCAGATGATTCGGCTGGCGCACGTTGCCGACCGCGCGGCCGACGAAGCCGGAGCGCGCGATCCACTGGCCGTCGGCCAGTCCCGGCGCGAACACCTGCACCGCACCGATCGCGACGCCGACCACGCCGGCGAGCAGGCAGCCCCAGGCCAGGCCTTCGCCGAGCGCGCGGGCCTGGCTCGCGTCGGCGCGCACGCCGAGCAGGAACACGGCGGCGGCCGCCGCCAGGAAGGCCAGCGTGCTGGCCTCCTGCAGCGAGCGCAGCTGCCAGGCCGACGCCAGCACCGCGGCGGCGAGCAGGCCGAGCGCGGCCAGCATCGGCCAGGCGCGGCGCGGCAGCCGCGAAGCCGACGCCGTCGCCACCAGCACCAGGCCCCAGCCGGACAGCGACAGCAGCTGGTTGTAGAGCGTCGCCGCCGGCGTCTGGTGGTAGGCCAGCAGAGTCGGCACGAGGCAGGCGGCGGCGATCAGCCAGCGCGGCAGGGAGTCGGTCACGGTGTCGAGGCAGGAGCGGTCGCGGATTCTCGTCGCGTCGCGGCGCACACCGGCTCGCCACCCTGCTCCCAGGCGGCGAGGAAGTCGCGCAATCCGGCGGCCGGCCCGCGCGACACGTCGGCATGGCGCTGCTGCCAGCTCGCCACCACGCCGGTCTGACCCTGGGCCATGCTGCTCAGCATGCCGAGCAGCAGGATGCGCTCGCGCAGCGGTGCCGACAGCGGCGCGCTGACGTCGCCGAGCAGCGTCCTGGCCTGCGCCTCGGCCTCGGGCCAGCGGCCGGCGGCGAAGTCACCGTACAGCGCCAGCTGGCTGGCGAGCGCCGGCGTCAGCGCCGGCAGATCGCGCCGCCAGTCGGCCACGGCCCAGAGCCGTTGCTGCAGCGGTGCCTCGATGTTGCTCAGCACGAGGTTGGACAGCACGCCCAGCTGGACGTGCAGCGCCGCGGCATCGAAGGGGATCGCCTTCGCCCGCATCGCGCGCAGCATCGACACGGTCTCCGCCAGGCTGGTGTTGCGCTGGAACAGGGTCTGCAGCGAAGCGCCGTCGACCATCGCGTCTACCGCCGCCATCGCCTCCAGGTACTGGTGCGCGAGCTGGCCGGCGGAGCCGTCGACGACACCGGCACGGGCCGGCACCGGCTCGCGGCACTCCAGCACCCGCAGCAGCGGCACGCCCTGGTTCTGCGGCCGCAGCAGGCCGACGGCGAGACGACGCAGGAAGCGCGCCTGCGGGGCGGCCAGCGCCACCGTGGGGTGGAAGTCGCTGTGCGGCTTCGGATTGAACTGGCGCACGAAGCTGCGCAGCGCGGCGGCACCGCCGATGCGGCGCACCTGCAGGTCGGCGACGCTGTTCAAGCCGACCCGCCTCAGCTCAGCCAGCAGATCCGGCTGGAACCAGGGCGCGCCATGCAGGCCGGGCAGCTGGTCGCGCGCGCCGACGATGATCAGGTCGGCATCGTTCGTCAGGTAGAACTCGCTGCGCGGGAACTCCTTCAGCAGTGCGGCGAGCATTTCGGCGAGCAGCTCGTCGGACATCTCGTAGACATGGATCCACTGCACGAGCAGTCCGTCGGGCTTCAGATGGCGGCGCGCGATCGCGTAGAACTCCTGCGTGAACAGGCTGGCAACGCCGCTGACCCAGGGATTCGACGGCTCGGAGACGATGACGTCGTAGGCCGGCACGCCGCTGGCGAGGAAGCGGCGCGCATCCTCGAAATGCACCTTGGAGCGCGGATCCTCGTAGGCGCGGTGATTGCGCGAATCGAAGAACTTCGCGCCCTGCCACATCGCCTTCTCGATCTCGATGGTGTCGACCTGCTTGGGCAGCGTCGAGCCGAGCACGACATGGGTGCTCAGCCCCGAGCCCCAGCCGATCAGCGCCACGCGCTCCGGGTTGCGATGCAGGGCCAGGGGCAGCGCGCCGAGCATCACCATCGTGATCTCGTCGTTGGTCGGCGTCTGGCCCATCTGCGACAGGCCGGCGTCGGGTTTGCCGTTGGTGGCGATGAACGCGTGCTGAGGCGTCGTGCGCACCGCCACCGAGGCGGTTGCGCCGTCGCGGTAGTAGGCCAGCTTGCTCTCGCCGCCGTCGGCGCGGCCATGGCGGAACACGCCCGAGCTCTGCCGCGTCTGATCGGGCAGCCCGATGCGGATCACCGCGATCAGCAGCGCGAACGCACCGAGCGACAGCGCGATCACCGCCGGCGTCCAGCGCCGGGGGCTGACGCCGCGCAGCAGCGCCACGCCGATCAGCACATCGGCGGCGGCGGCGACGACCAGGCTCAGGCTCACGCCCATCAGCGGGATCAGACCGTGCACGACCACCAGCACGCCGAGGATCGCGCCGAGGGTGTTGGCGGCATAGACCTGACCGATGGCGCGCTCGCCGGCGCCGCGGCGCAGCAGCGCGGCGGTGAACAGCGGCAAGGTCATGCCGGCGAAGAAGGCCGCCGGCAGCATCACCGCCAGCGCGATCAGCGCGGTGGCCAGGCTGTACAGGGTGTAGCCCTGCACCGACGGCGCCAGCGCCGCCATCAACCAGGCGACGCAGTCGAAGCTGCGCGCCAGCAACGGCACCGAGAGCAGCGCGCAGGCGCCCATCAGCACCTGCACGACCCCGGCGTAGCGCACCACGTCGTCGACCCGATCGGCATGACGGCGCACCCACAGGCCGCCGAGCGCGATGCCGAGGATGAAGGCGGCCAGCATCAGCTCGAAGCCGTGCAGCGTCGTGCCCAGCGCCTGGTTGAGCAGGCGCACCCAGCCGATCTCGTAGCCGAAGGAGGCGGCACTGGACAGGAAGGTGGCGACCAGCAGCACCCGACGCAGGCGCTTCAGCGCCGTGTCGTCGGCGTCGCCGATCGCCGCGCCGGCGCGCAGCGGCGGGTGCTCGGCCTCGCGCAGATGGCGGCTTAGCGCCCAGGCGCCCAGCGCCAGCGAGGCATTCATCGCCGCCGCCACCTGCAAGGCGCCCGGCAGGCCGCCCCAGGGCAGCAGCACGAAGGTGGCACAGAGCACGCCGATCGAGGCGCCGAGGCCGTTCGTGAAATAAAGCTGGCCGAGCACCTCGCCGTCGCGCAGCTGCTGCAGGCGCAGCAGGCCGCTGGCCATCAGCGGGAAGGTGGCGCCGAGCAGCAGCGTCTGCGGCGCGATCAGCGCGCCGGCGCTGAGCCACTGCCAGGGCGCCGACCAGGCGCTGCCCTGCAGCGCCGGCAGGATCTGCTCCTGGTTCAGCGCCGAGTAGGCGACAAAGAGCGGGTGGAAGCCGAAGCCGGCAATGGCCAGCAGCAGCTCGGCCAGCGCATAGGCCGCGATCAGCCGGCGGATGCGCAACGTGACCCGGCTCACCGCCCAGGAGCCCAGCGCCATGCCGCCCATGAACATCACCAGCACCAGGGTCTGTGCATACGCTGCATGACCGAGCAGCAGCCCGAGGTACTGGGTCCAGATCGACTGGTAGATCAGTGCCGAGAAGCCGGAAGCCAGAAACAGCAGGCCCGGCAGCAGGGCGGAGCGCAAGGGTGGGGACGTGGGGAGGACGGCGGTGCTCATGGGCCCGAACTGTCTCGCATGGCAGGCACCGCGATACTGGGTTCGGACCCTAGCCCCCGCACGATGCAACAGATGCTCACGAATCGGCGCCCGCCCCGCCTTCAGCAGGCCGGCATGGTGCTGGCCTTCTTCCTCTCGGGTGCCGCGGCGCTGATCTACCAGAGCGCCTGGCAGCGCCTGCTGCAGTCACTGGTCGGCGTCGACATCGAGTCGGTGACGCTGGTGGTCTCGGTGTTCATGCTCGGGCTCGGCCTGGGCGCGATGGTCGGCGGCTGGCTGGCCGACCGTGCGCCGCGTCGACTGCTGCTGGCCTTCTGCCTGTTTGAAGCCGGCATTGCCGCCTACGGCCTGGCCAGCGTGCCGCTGCTGACCGAGCTGGCGCCCTGGCTCGGCACGCCGAGCCGCGCGCTCACCGGCCTGCTGTGCTTCGCGCTGCTGCTGCCGCCGACGCTGGCGATGGGCGCGACGCTGCCGATGCTGGTCGCGCACGCGGTGCGTGGCGGCGCCGGCGTCGGCCAGTCGACCGGCGCGCTGTACTTCGTCAACACCGTCGGCGCGGCGCTGGGCGCGGCGGCGATGGGTTTCGTGATGCTGCACTGGCTGGACCTGCGCCAGGCGATCCAGCTGGCCGCCGGCCTGAACCTGACCGCCAGCGTCGCCGTCGGACTGGCGCTGCGTCGGAGGGAGACCGCATGAGCCCGGCCACGATCGCGGCCGCGCTGTCGTTCTGGGTCGGCCTGCTCAGCCTGAGTCAGGAGATCCTGTGGATGCGCCTGACCGGCTTTGCGCTGCAGGGGCGGCCCGAGGTGTTCGCGCTGGTGCTGACACCGTTCCTGTTCGGCATCGCCGCCGGGGCGTGGGCGGGCCGACGCCTGTGCACACCGGGGCGGCCGCTGCTGCCGCTGGCGGCGGCCCTGCTGCTGCTGGCCGCCGCCGCCGACCTGCTGAGCCTGCCGCTGGCGCGCGCGCTGCTGGCGCCGGGCGAGGTGCAACTCGGCGGTCTGGCGCTGCTGATCGGCGGCGCGGCGGCGCTGAAGGGCTGCATCTTCCCGATGGTCCACGAGCTCGGCAGCAGCGCCGGCGCGAGGCTCGGGCGTTCGGTGGCGCGCGTCTACCTGATGAATGTGCTGGGCTCGGCGCTGGGCCCGCTGCTGACCGGCTACTGGCTGCTCGACGCCGTGGGCCTGGAGGCGGCGATGGCGCTGATCGCCGCCGGCTGCGCGCTGGCCTCGCTGCTGATCGCGTTCCAGCAGGAGGGGCTGCGCAGCCGCGCGCTGCTGGCGGCGCTGGCGGTGCTGGCGGCGGCGACCTGGACGGCGCTGCGACCGCCGCCGCTGATCGAGCCGCTGGCCGAACAGGGCGGCGGCGAGCAGGCGCTGCTGCACCTGGCGCAGAACCGCCACGGCGTGCTGCATGTCGCCGCGCCGCTGCTCGACGACGGCGGTCCGATCACCTACGGGCACAACGCCTACGACGGCCGCATCGAGGTCGACATGGCGCTCAATCACAACGGCCTGGACCGCGCCTACCTGCTGGCGCTGCTGCACCCGGCCCCGAAGCGCGTGCTGGTGATCGGCCTGAGCAGTGGCGCCTGGATGCGCGTCATCCAGGGCCTGCCCGGCATCGAGCACATCGATGCCGTCGAGATCAACCCCGGCTACGCCGAGATGATCCGCCGCTTCCCGGCCGTGGCGCCGATCCTCGACGACCCGCGCCTGCAGCTGCACCACGACGACGCCCGGCGCTGGCTGCGCCACCATGCGCAGGCGCGCTACGACCTGGTGTTCATGAACAACACCTTCCACTGGCGCGCCCACGCCAGCCTGCTGATGTCGCGCGAGTTCCTCGCCCAGCTGCGCGGCCATCTGCGGCCAGGCGGCGTGCTGGCGATGAACACCACCGGCAGCCTCGACGCGCTGCAGACCGGGCTGGCGGTGTTCGGCCACGTCATCCGCTATCGCAACTTCGCTTACCTGAGCGACGCGCCGCTGCGGCGCCGGGCCGACGGCGAGGCCTTGCTGCGCGCCTGCCGCATCGGCGAGCAGCCCGCGTTCGACGACGCGCGGTTCAGCGCCAACGGCATCGGCACGAAGCTGCTGCAGGAGCCGCTGCGACCGGCCGCGGACTGGCTGGCCGGCGCCTCACCGCCGCCGGAGGTGATCAGCGACCTCAACGCCGTCAGCGAGTTCCGCCACGGCCGGCGCTCGTTGCTGCCGGTCCTGCAGCCGCTGCTGCCGCCGACGCCGCAGAAGGACTGAGCCGGTCGCAGGCCAGGCGCTGCAACTGGCGGTCGAAGTCGCCGTAGTACGCGATCTCGCGCGCGGCCGGCCGCCAGTCGCTGGCGCCCAGATCGCGATGGCCGCTGCGCGCGTTCACCTCGAAGCCGCCAAGCGCGTTCAGGGTCTCGAACAGCGCCAGCGTGCTGACCGGCTGATCGCGCCGCTGCTGCAGGCGCTGCCAGCGTGCCGCGTTCGCGCCTCGCCAGGGCGCCGACGCCCAGAGCAGCATCGGGATGCGGTAGTTCGCGATGGCGGCAAAACCATGGCCCCCACTGCTGCATTGACCGTCCCAGAAGGTCTCGCCGTGATCGGCGGCGTACAGCAGCGTCGCCGCGGCACCGCTGCGCTCGAGCAGGCCGATCGCCTCGGCCAGCACATGGTCGGTGTAGCGCAGGCTGTTGTCGTAGGCATTGAGCATCTCGGCCAGGCGATCCCGCGTCCAGACGTTCGCCTGCTCGTCCTTCGTCAGCGCCGGCCTGAAATGCTCGAACTCGGGCGGATAGCGATGCGCGTAATGCAGGTGGCTGCCCAGCGTGTGCAGCACCACCAGCACCTTGGGCTCGCGCCGCGCCAGCACCGCGGCCAGGCGGGGCAGCAGCGCGCCGTCGTGGGCGCCGGCGCTGCGGTAGTCGGCCGCGTTCAGGTACTCGCGTTGATCGGCCTCGGCGGCCATCGCCGAGACCGGGGTCTCGTGCCCGCCGGCCGCCCCCTGGGTGCTGAACCAGTAGGTCTTGAAGCCGGCCTGGCGGAACGCACCGATCACCGAGGGCTCGCGCACCGGCGCCAGCAGGTCATCGGGGGGGCGGCGGGTCAGCATCAGCACCAGCGACTCGCGGGTCGCCGACGCGGCGCTGACGGCGTCGTCAAAGCGCAGCAGCTGCTGCGTCGGCCGCTGCCGCAGCCGCGGCGTGGTGTCACGCGCGGCGCCATACAGGCTCCAGCGGTCGGGACGGCTGGCCTCGCCGATCACCAGCACATGGACCTGGGGGCCCGAGATCGCCGCCGCATCGGCGGTGGGCCGAGGCGCGAACGCATGGCCGGCGACCGCCTGCGCATGGCCGGCCAGCGCCTGGCGGTGCCGCTGCCAGCGCCAGAGGCGTTGCGGCAGGCCCCAGGGATAGCTGGATTCCAGCCTTCGGTGTAGCGCCTGCGCCGAGTCGACGGCGTCGGCGCCGGTCAGGTGGCCGGTGCCGGGCGCCGCCAGGCGCTCGTGCTGAGCCTGCAGCTGCGCGTCGACCTGCGCGTTCAGGCGGTCCAGCGCCAGCGCCGTAGCGCTCACCAGCAGAAAGCCGCCGCCAACCCACCACCGGGAGCGGTGCCGCCAGCGCGGGTCGGCGCGCCAAAGCCGGCGCAGCGCCCACAGCAGCGGCAAGGCCCAGCCCAGCATCAGCAGCAGGCCGATTGGCAGCGCCGGACCCAGCCAGGCCAGCGCCTCCTCGCGATTGGTCTCGGCGATCACGCCGTAGACCGGCGCGCCCGACGGCATGCCGAACTGCCAGAGGTAGCCGGCTTCCAGCGGCGCCAGCCAGGCGCCCAGTGCCAGCACCGGCAGCAGCCAGCGCCAGCGCCCGCACAGCGCCCCCAGCCCGGCGGCGATCAGCGGGCCAGCCAGCAGCGGCGCCAGCCGCCAGCTGAGGGCGCGGTCTTCGGCTTCGGTGGGCGCGACGGCCCCCGCCTGCAGCAGCGCCGGCAGCAGCAGCGGCAGCAGCAGCAGCAGCCATGCCGCGGTGTCGCCGCGACCCGTCGCCCGAGGGTTTGCGTTCATCGCTTGGCAAAAACGAAAAGGGAGCCGAAGCTCCCTTTTCCAATGGCCGGCACGGCGTGCCGGTCAGACCGTCATCAGATCGAACCCGACTTCGGCAGGAACTTGGCCGGGATGGCGGCACTGGCGACCGAGCTGATGCAGGTCTTGCCAGCCTCGCAATCCACCGTGTAGACAACCGTGTTGCCGTCCACGTCGGTGCTGCCCGTCGAACGCATCTTCATCGTGATGGTGGCCTGCTTCTCGCTCGTGCCAGCCACAGTCACCGACTCGACGTACTTGCTCTTGACGTCAGCAGGCGCGCCCATGCCGAAATCGGTGTTGGCCAGACCGGCCTTCAGGTCGCCCTGGTTGAAGGCGATCTGCACGTTACGCACGGCCTGGCCGGCCAGCGCAGCGGCTTCCGACACCTTGGTCTTCGTCGTGTAGTCCTGGTAGGCCGGCAGGGCCACAGCAGCCAGGATGCCGATGATCGCGACGACGATCATCAGTTCGATCAGGGTGAAACCTTGTTGAACGCGCTTCATACGAAAACTCCTTCGGTGAGGGGTGGGGGTTGCAGACACCCCCTCAACTGCAGGGGTCGTGCCAGCCCGATTCTGGGGTCTTTCCGTGATGCCTTGCACACCGGGCGGACCCTGATCTGACGATTTTTGTCAGGTGCCGCCGGAAAGCGGCTGACAAGAATCGTCAATCCAATTGAAAGACCTGGCCGCCGACCAGCGGCGCCAGCGGCTGCGGCGGCTCGCGCAGGCCGGCCATCACAGCGTCGAGTTCGCCCGGCTTGAGGTGGGTCAGCCAGATCGGGCAGTCGGCCTGCGTGAACTGGGCCAGCTCGGCCAGCAGCGTGCGCGGGCAATGGTGCTGCGCCAGACCGGCGAGTTCGGCCTCGTCGTCGCTGAACGCGGTCTCGATCACCAGCGCACTCAGGCGCTTCTCGCGCAGGCGCTGCCACAGCGCCGGGTTCGGTCCGGTGTCGCCGCTGTAGACCCACCAGCGGGCATCGCCGCGATGGCGCACGGCGAAGCCGCAGGCCGGCACCGTATGGCGAGCCGGCAACACCTCGATGACGCGCTGACCCAGGCGCAACTGATCGCCGACGGCAAACGCATGCAGCGTGATGGCCGGCGCCTCGGCGCTGGGCAGGCGGGTGAAGTCGGGCCAGATCACCCCGTTGAACAGGTGCTGGCGCAGGGCGTCCAGGGTCTCGGGCAACGCGTGCACCTGCAACGGCCCGCGGCCGGCGGCATGGCGCCGCCGCATCACCGCATCGGCCAGCAGGGGGATGCCCAGCACATGGTCGAGGTGCGAATGGCTGAGCAGTACATGGTCGATCACCGTCAGCGCGTCGAGCGTCAGCGTGCCGACGCCGGTGCCGGCGTCGATCAGCGTGTCGCTGTCGAGCAGGAACGCGGTGGTGTGGCTGCCAGCGGCGATCGCGCCGCTGCAACCCAGGACGCGAAGGCTCATCGCGCAAAGGCGGCCCGCAGGCGCGCCGCTTCAGTCAGGGATCGGCGACTGTAGGCCGGAGCGCCGCCCTTGACTGCGCAATAGTGGGCGGCGATCCCCTCCGACTGCGGGGGCAGGTCGCGCCCCCCGTGATGCAGGTCTCAGTCCTGCACGAACTGCATCTGCGTGCCCGCCAGCTCGATCAGGTCGCCGTGCTTCAGCGGCACCGCCTCGGGGCCCAGCGGCGCGCCATTGATCGTCGGGCGTTGCGGCCCCTCGACATGGGCGAACACATAGCCCGAAGGCCGCTTGGTGATCGAGGCCACCTGCACGCCGGGCTTGCCGACGGTGGTCACGACCTTGGTCAGCGGCACCTCGCGCCCGGCGGCGGCGCCGCTCATGACACGGATGCTGGCCGGCCCGACGGCCACCGGCGGCGGCTGGGTCGGGAAGCTCGAGGGCGGGAAGCTGCCGAAATTGCTCGGCGACTGCAGCGGCGGTGGCGCCATGCCGCCGGCGCCGGGCAGGCTCTGGCCCGGCTTGAAGATCATCGTCTTCTCGTAGTCCTGGTGCTCGTCGGCCAGGAACTTGATCTTGTACTTGCCGACCTCGACGACATCGTTGGCGCGCAGCTGCTGCTTCTTCACCGCCTTGCCATTGATGTAGGTGCCGTTCGTCGAGTTCAGATCCTCGATGAAGACCTCGGCGCCGATCATCTGCAGCACCGCGTGCTCGCCGCTGACGGCGAGGTTGTCGATCACGATGTCGTTGTACGGACGACGGCCAAGCGTGGTCTTGTCCTTCGTGAGCTGGACTTCCTTGATCACCACACCGTCAAGCGACAACACCAGTTTGGCCATCGGGACCTCGTTGTTTGTAGGGAGCGCGGCGGTCGCGTGGGGCGCTAGCGCCGTCCGAGTCCCCACCAGGGTTTGCTCGCCACCGCGCCGCCCCGCCCGCCCACGCGTGCCAGAACGGCCGTGATGTTATCCCGCCCCCCGCGCTCATTGGCCGCGGCAATCAGGGCTTGACACAGTACAGGCAAGTCCTGGGCCTTGTCAGCGTGGGATTGGCACAACGCCAGCAGCTCGGCGTCGGTCAGCATGTCCGACAAGCCGTCGGAGCACAGCAGCAGCAAATCGCCATCCTGCACCGCGTGCAGATGACTCTCCAGCTCGACCTGCGGCTCGACGCCGACGGCGCGCGTGACCAGGTTCTTGTGCAGCGCGAACTGCGCCTGCTCCGGCGTGATCAGGCCGGCATCGATCTGCTCCTGCAGCAGCGAGTGGTCGCGGGTCAGTTGTTCGAGCCTGCCGTTGCGCAGCCGGTAGGCGCGCGAGTCGCCGACATGGCCAAGCCACACGCCCTCGGGGCGGAACACCGCCAGCACCAGGGTGGTGCCCATGCCGGCGTAGCGCGGGTTGTCCTGCGCCGACTCGAAGATCGCGCGATTGGCGTTGTCGACGCAGATCGCCATCGCCTGCTGCACCGCGGCCGGCGGCGCGGTGGTGGCCTGCTGCAGCCAGCGTCCGAGCTCGTCGCGCAGGAAGCCGGTGAGCATCTGGCTGGCCACCTCGCCGGCGTTGTAGCCGCCCATGCCGTCGGCGAGCACGGCGAGGCCGGCCCCGTCGAGCAGCGCGAACGCGTCCTCGTTGTTGCTGCGCGCCCGGCCGACGTCGGTCAGGCCGGCGGTCTGCAGGGCATAGGGAAGCTTGAGCATCTCAGTGGCGCCCGGCCGACCGAAGCCACTGGATGCCGCCACGGGCGGTGGCGGGCAGCGGCGAGACGGGGGGTCGTTTCATGTCAGTCACGCGCCGGCTTGGTCAGCTCGATGCGCTGCGTGGAGGCGAATGGATCGATGTCGGCCTGCGGCGCTGCGGCGGCGGCCGGACGCGCGGTCGGGTCGCCCTCCTGCAACTGCGCCAGCACCGCCTCGAGGTCCTGCGCCAGGTCCTCGCCATTGGCGTAGCGCAGCTCGGCGCGCTTCTCCAACGCCAGGCCCAGCACCATCGCCAGCGCTTCCGGCAGGCCCGGGCGCAGCGAGCGCACGTCGGCGACGCGCTCGTTGGCGATCTCGTGCATCAGCCTGGCCATCGACTCGCTCTGGTGCGGCAGACGGCCAGTCAGCAGCTGGTAGATCACCGCGCCGAGCGCGTAGAGGTCGGCACGGCCGTCGACGGTCTGGCCGGCGAGCTGCTCCGGCGACATGTAGCTGGGCGTGCCGAGCACGAGGCCGGTGCGCGTGCGGCTGCCGTCGGCCATGCGGGCGATGCCGAAATCCATGATGCGCACCGTGTCGCCCTCCGGGTCGATCATGATGTTCGCCGGCTTGATGTCGCGGTGCACCACGCCCTGGCGGTGTGCGTAATGCAGCGCACGCGCCAGGCGGATGCCGATGCGCAGCACCTGCGCCACCGGCAGCAGATGGCCCTCGACGCTGTGCAGGCTGAGGTCATGGCCGTGCACGCGTTCCATCGTCATCCAGGCGTCGCCGTCGGCGGTGGTGCCGAAGTCGAACACGCGCAGGATGTCGGGGTGCGACAGCGCCCGCGCCGCCTGCGCCTCGCGCAGGAAGCGCGCACGCGCCTCGGCAAGGTCCTGCGGGCTGAGCTCACTGGCCAGCAGCAGGCGCTTGATCGCCAGCTCCTCGCCGCTGCGGGTGTCGACGGCCGCATGCACGACGGCCATCGCGCCGCGGCCGAGCTCCTCGCGCAGCTGCAGGTAGTCGGGCACCTCGCCGGCGACGGAACGGGGCCCGCCCTGCGCCGGCTGCGTCGACAGCGGCTGCGTGCTCAAGGCCTGTGTGCTGGCCATGCCGCGCGCCAGCGTCGACGACGGATCGACGCGCGGTGGCGCGGCGCCACCGAACAGCTGCTTGAGGCGATCGAGAAAGCTCATGGGCTCAGGCTGCCGCAGGCGGCGGCTTGCGCTTCTGCAGCATGGTGCCGATGAGCCAGACCAGCACGGCGCCGACCGCGCCGGCCAGCCAGGTCCACCACTTCGGCGCGTCTTCCGGCACCCAGGTCTTCAGCAGCGGGTCGCCGAGCAGCAGGCCACCGGCGATCCAGCCCAGCAGCATCGCGCCGGCCACGATGATCACCGGGAAGCGGTCCATCAGCTTGATCACCAGTTGGCTGCCCCAGACGATGATCGGGATGCTGACGAGCAGGCCGAACACCACCAGGAACATCTGCTGGCTCGGATTCGACGTCTGGGCCGCGCCGGCGATGGCGATGACGTTGTCGACGCTCATCACCAGGTCGGCCACGATGATGGTCTTGATCGCCGCCAGCAGCTTGTCGCTGGCCCGGATCTCGCCGTGACCCTCGTCCTCGGGCAGCATCAGCTTGACGCCGATCCACAGCAGCAGCAGCGCGCCGATCAACTTCAGCGCCGGCAGCTTGAGCAGGGTCAGCGCGAAGAAGATCAGCACCACGCGCAGCAGGATCGCGCCGGCGGTGCCCCAGAAGATGCCCTTGCGGCGCAGATCCGGCGGCAGGCGCCGGCAGGCCAGCGCGATGACCACCGCGTTGTCGCCGCCGAGCAGGATGTCGATGAGGATGATCTGTCCGACGGCAAGCCAGAACGCGGGGTCAGTAAGCCATTCCATGGGCTGAACTCTAAAGACAAAGGGGGGCCGCAGCCCCCCTGGTAAGCGCGCAAGCGCGAATTACAGCAGCGACTTGAGCAGGCGGCCCATCTCGCTGGGGTTGCGGGTGACGGTGAATCCGCACTCCTCCATCACCGCCAGCTTGGCGTCCGCCGTGTCGGCGCCGCCCGAGATCAGCGCGCCGGCATGGCCCATGCGTTTGCCCGGAGGCGCGGTGCCGCCGGCGATGAAGCCGACGATGGGCTTCTTCATGTTGTCCTTGCACCAGCGTGCCGCTTCCGCCTCATCGGGGCCGCCGATCTCGCCGATCATGATGACGGCGTCGGTGTCCGGATCGTCGTTGAACGCCTTCATCACATCGATGTGCTTGAGGCCGTTGATCGGGTCGCCGCCGATGCCGACCGCCGAGCTCTGGCCCAGGCCGATCTCGGTCAGCTGCGCCACCGCCTCATAGGTCAGGGTGCCGGAGCGCGAGACCACGCCGATGCGGCCCTTGCGGTGGATGTGGCCGGGCATGATGCCGATCTTGATTTCGTCGGGCGTGATCAGGCCGGGGCAGTTGGGGCCGAGCAGCAGCGTGCGCTTGCCACCGGCGGCTTCCTTGGCCTTCATCTTGTTGCGCACTTCCAGCATGTCGCGGACCGGGATGCCCTCGGTGATGCAGATCGCCAGATCGAGGTCGGCCTCGACGGCTTCCCAGATCGCGGCGGCGGCGCCGGCCGGCGGCACGTAGATCACGCTGACGTTGGCGCCCTGCTGCTCCTTGGCTTCCTTCACCGAGGCGTAGATGGGGATGTCGCTGAACTTCTCGCCAGCCTTCTTCGGGTTGACGCCGGCGACGAAGCAGTTCTTGCCGTTCGCATAGGCCTGGCAGCCCAGGGTGTGGAACTGGCCGGTCTTGCCGGTGATGCCCTGGGTGATGACGCGCGTGTCTTTGTTGATGTAGATCGACATGATCTGAATCCTTTTCTTCTGGGCTGATCTGAATGCCCCCCGGCCGTTCCGGGGGGTATTCAGCGCCCCTTGGGGGTGGCGACCGTAGGGAGACTGGGGCCGATCACTTGACCGCGGCGACGATCTTGGTGGCCGCTTCGGCCATCGTGTCGGCGGCAATGATGGGCAGACCGGATTCGGCCAGCATCTTCTTGCCCAGGTCCTCGTTCGTGCCCTTCATGCGCACGACCAGCGGCACGCTCAGGTTCACCGCCTTGCAGGCGGTGATCACGCCCTCGGCGATGGTGTCGCACTTCATGATGCCGCCGAAGATGTTCACCAGGATGCCCTTCACGCTCTTGTTCTTGAGCATGATCTTGAAGGCCTCGGTGACCTTCTCGGCGGTGGCGCCACCGCCGACGTCGAGGAAGTTGGCCGGCTCGCCGCCGAACAGCTTGACGGTGTCCATGGTCGACATCGCCAGGCCGGCGCCGTTGACCAGGCAGCCGATGTTGCCGTCCAGCGAGATGTAGGCGAGATCGAACTTGCTCGCCTCGACCTCGGCCGGATCTTCCTCGTCAAGGTCGCGGTAGGCGACGATCTCCGGGTGGCGGAACAGCGCGTTGGCATCGAAGTTGAACTTCGCGTCCAGGGCCATCAGATTGCCCTTGGAGTCGCAGTTCAGCGGATTGATCTCGACCAGCGAGGCATCCGTGTCCATGTAGCACTTGTAGAGCTTGGCGAACAGGTCGACGGCCTGGTCGACCGAGTGACCGCTCAGGCCGATCGCGGCCGCGATCTTGCGGCTCTGCTCGGCGGTCAGGCCCTGCAGCGGGTCGATCATCTCGGTGATGATCTTCTCGGGGTGCGAATGGGCGACCTCCTCGATGTCCATGCCGCCCTCGCTCGACGCGATGAAGGCCACCTTCTGCGTGCCGCGGTCGGTGACCAGCGAGACATAGAGCTCGTTCTTGATGTCGGCGCCGTCCTCGATGTAGAGGCGGCGGACCTTCTGACCTTCGGGACCGGTCTGGTGCGTGACCAGCTGCATGCCGAGGATCTGCTCGGCCTTGGCCTTGACGTCGTCGATGCTCTTGGCAACCTTGACGCCGCCGCCCTTGCCGCGGCCGCCGGCGTGGATCTGCGCCTTCACGACCCAGACCGGGCCGCCCAGCTTCTGCGCGGCCTCGACGGCCTCCTGGACGGTGAACGCGGGGATGCCGCGCGGCACGGGCACGCCGAACTGGCGCAGGACTTCCTTGCCTTGGTATTCGTGGATCTTCATGGTCGGGGCGGGGGGGTTGGAATCAGGAGCGACTGGCTTCGACGAACCAGCGCGGGTAGTGGGTTTTTACCACCTGGCCTTCGCGGCGCAGCGCGTGGCAGCGGTCGATCTGAAACGGCGGCTGGTCGTCGGCGCCGCCTTCCTTGGTGTCCAGCACATGGCCGGCGAAGGCCTGGATGACGGCGGTCGGCAGCACGCCGGCGAGCTCCGTCAGGTGCGTGCAGCCCTGCGTGCCGGCCAGTTTTGCCTTCAATGCGGCGCGGAATCCGTGCAGCAGGTTCAGGCCCTTGAGCCGGGCATAGGCGTCGCCATGGTCGCCGCAGAAGCCCGGGTAGGGCATGGCCCGGGTCGCCGACCCGGCGTCGACGATCTGGAGTTGGCGGTCGACGACCAGCCAGAGTTGCATGTCGTGCACCGGCTGGCCGGCCGGACGCAGGCCGGTGGCCAGCATCATGTCGATCTGCTTGACGTCGACGAGGCTGGCCTCGACGTCGAACAGGCCGTCGCTGCGCTCGTAGACCTGCACGCTCAGGGTGCGGGTATGCAGGGGACGGCGGCTGGCGGCGGCTGGCATGGGGGGCGGATTTTGCCCTGTGCTTACTTGCGGCCAGCTTTCACCAGTTTCTGCACCAGATCCGGCGCGAAGCCGCGGCTGACCAAAAAGCGCACGCGGCGCGCCATTTCCTTCAGATCGGGCGGTGGCTCCTCGCCAAAGCGGCGCTGGAGCAGGGCCTGCGCCCGCTCGGCCTCGCTGGCCTGCACCTTGGCCCAGGTCTCGCCCTGGGGCTTCAGGCCTTGCTGGGCCAGTTCGGCCGCCAGGCGGCGCGCGCCCAGGCGCGGCGCCCGGGTGCGCAGCCGGCTGTCGATGTAGCGCTGCTCGGACAGCAGGCCGTTGGCGCTGAACTGATCGAGCAGCGCGTCGACCCGCGCCTCGGCATCGTCGGCCGGCGTCTCCTCGGCGCGCTCGGCTGCACGCTGGCAGGCCGCCAGCAGCTTGCGCCGCAGTTCCAGCCGGCTGTGCTCGCGCTGCGCCAGGCAGGCCAGCGACCGCGCACGCAGCTGGGCGGCGCTCAGGCCCATGCCGCCGGGTCCAGCGACAGACCGGGTCGGGTATCGGGCGGCAGGCGTTCGGCCAGGCCCTGGCGCCAGGCCGGGGGCTCAGCCTGGTCGCACCAGTACTCGTCGATGCCGGCAATGCCGGCCTCTTGGACCAGGAAATGGCTGTGCGCCCAGAACGCCCTGCCCGCCTGCTCGACCCGCACCAGGCTCATCACCTGGTCGGCGGCGAGCTCGTGCAGCGCCAGCAGGTGGATCGTCCAGCCCTCCGGGTAGACGGCGTTGACCTTGACCACGGCGGCGGCGCCGTCGAAGCGCTCGCCGGTCGCCCACCATCGGCAGACCGCCCCGGGGGCCAGCAGCGACTGCGCCAGCGCCCAGTCCCGCGCCTGGTAGGCGGCCCAGAGGCGGCCGACCCGGCGCCAGGCCGGGCCCATGGCCATTACTCGGCCGCCTCGGCCGCTCCCAGCGGCGCGACGCCGACCGCCTCGCGGATCTTGTTCTCGATCTCCCGCGACAGGTCGGGGTTCTCGCGCAGGAACTCGCGGGCGTTATCCTTGCCCTGGCCGATCTTCTCGCCCATGTAGGCGTACCAGGCGCCGCTCTTGTCGACGATCTTGTGCAGCACGCCCATGTCGACGATCTCGCCCTCGCGGCTGATGCCTTCGCCGTAGAGGATGTCGAACTCGGCGGTCTTGAACGGCGGCGCCACCTTGTTCTTCACGACCTTGACCTTGGTCTCCGAACCGATCACCTCGTCGCCCTTCTTGATCGCGCCGATGCGGCGGATGTCCAGGCGCACCGACGAGTAGAACTTCAGCGCGTTGCCACCGGTGGTGGTCTCGGGGCTGCCGAACATGACGCCGATCTTCATGCGGATCTGGTTGATGAAGATGACGGTGGTGTTGGTCTTCTTGATCGTCGCGGTGAGCTTGCGCAGCGCCTGGCTCATCAGGCGTGCCTGCAGACCGGGCAGCTGATCGCCCATTTCACCCTCGAGCTCGGCCTTGGGCGTCAGCGCCGCCACCGAGTCGACGACCACCAGGTCGATCGAGCCCGAGCGGACCAGCGCGTCGACGATCTCCAGCGCCTGCTCACCGGTATCCGGCTGGCTGATCAGCATGTCCTGCAGGTTCACGCCGAGCTTCTGCGCGTACTGCACGTCGAGCGCGTGCTCGGCGTCGATGAAGGCGCAGGTGCCGCCGAGCTTCTGCATCTGCGCGATCACCTGCAGCGTCAGCGTCGTCTTGCCGGAGGATTCGGGGCCGTAGATCTCGATCACCCGGCCGCGCGGCAGGCCGCCGACGCCCAGCGCGATGTCCAGGCCCAGCGAGCCGGTCGAGACCACCTGCACGTCCTCGATCACCTCGCCCTCGGCGAGCCGCATGATCGAGCCCTTGCCGAACTGCTTCTCGATCTGCGCCAGGGCGGCTTGCAGGGCTTTTTGCTTCTCGGTGGCGACGGCGGTGTTCATGGCTGAACCTCAAAAAGTACTGGATATGCATACAGCATAGCAGCGGTCAGGCCGATGTCAGCCAGCTCCGTAAGATCTGGGGATGCATATCCTCGTTGCCGAAGACGATCTGGTTCTCGCCGACGCGCTGTCGCGAGCGCTCAAGCAGGCCGGTTACACCGTCGATCAGCTGGCCAGCGGCAGCGAGGTGGATACCGCGCTGACCACGCACAGCTTCGACCTGCTGATCCTCGACCTCGGCCTGCCGAAGATGGCCGGCCTGGAGATCCTGAGCCGGCTGCGCGCCCGCGGTTCGCACCTGCCGGTGCTGATCCTCACCGCTGCCGACTCGGTCGAGCAGCGCGTGCAGGGGCTGGACCTCGGCGCCGACGATTACATGGCCAAGCCGTTCGCGCTGCAGGAGCTGGAGGCGCGCGTGCGGGCGCTGACCCGGCGGGGTCTGGGCACCGCGGGCCAGAGCATCCAGCATGGGCCGCTGCGCTTCGACCCCGCCGGCCGCGTCGCCTACCTGAACGAGCAGCTGGTGGAGTTGTCGGCGCGCGAGGTGGGCGTGCTCGAGGCGCTGCTGCAGCGCGTCGGCCGTCTCGTCAGCAAGGAGCAGCTGGTGCAGCAGCTGTGCTCCTGGGGCGACGAGGTCAGCCACAACGCGATCGAGGTCTACGTGCACCGCCTGCGCAAGAAGATCGAGGTCGGGCCGGTGCGCATCGCCACCGTGCGCGGACTGGGCTACTGCTTGGAGAAAGTTCCCGAGTGAGCGCCAGCGCCCCGCCGCCTGCAGCGCGCGCCGCCCGCCCCCCGCATGGACACGCGTAGAGGCCAGCGCTCGCTGTTTGGCGAGCTGCTGGACTGGATGCTGGCGCCGATGCTGCTGATCTGGCCGATCGGCGCGCTGATGACCTGGGTGGTGGCGCAGGGCATTGCGGCCCAGCCCTATGACCTCGCGCTGGGCGAGGTGGCGCGCGTGCTCGCCGGCCGGCTGTCGCAGCCGGCCGCCGTGCTGCAGCTGCCGGAGGAGGCCAGGCTCTGGCTGCAGGCCGACGAGACCGATCTGGTCAGTTTTCAGGTGCTGGGGCGACGCGGCGAACTGCTCGCCGGGGACTCCCGGCTGCCGGTGATCGAACGCAGCGACATCGCCGGCGAGCTGCACTTCCATGACGAGACCGTGGCCGGCGAGCGCATGCGCGTGGCCTCGCTCTGGGTGCGCGTGGCGCCGGGTGATCGCGAGCTGATGCTGGTGCAGGTTGCCGAGTCCCTGGGCAAGCGCGAGCGCCTGGCCAATGCCATCGTGCGCGGCGTGACGCTGCCGCTGCTGGCGCTGCTGCCGCTGGCCGCGGTGCTGGCCTGGCTGGCGCTGGCGCAAGGTCTGAAGCCGATCGAAGCGTTGCAAAAGCGCATCCGCTCACGCGCCGCCGAGGACCTCAGCCCGATCGACGAAAGCGAGGTGCTGCAGGAAGTCGTGCCGCTGGTGCAGGCGATCAACGAGCTGCTCGCGCGCCATCAGCAGATGGCGCACAGCCAGCGCCAGTTCCTGGCCGACGCCGCGCACCAGCTGAAGACACCGCTGGCCGGCCTGCGCACGCAGGCCGAACTGGCCGGCCGCACGCTGCGCGCCGGCCAGCTCAATGCGCAGGAGCTCGAGCGCTCGTTCGCGCAGATCGCGCTGTCCAGCCAGCGCGCCGCCAACATGGTCAACCAGTTGCTGGCGCTAGCGCGCGCCGAGGGCGCCGCGATGGAGCGCGAGCCGGTCGACCTGACCGAACTGGCCCGCGAGGTGACGCAGGACTTCGTGCCGCAGGCACTGGCCAAGCGCATCGACCTCGGCTTCGAAGGCCCCGAGAACAGCCGCCTCTGCGTGCTGGGCCAGCGCTGGCAGCTCGTCGAGATGCTGCGCAACATCGTCGACAACGCGCTGCGCTACACCCCGATCGGCGGCGAGGTGACGGTGCGCGTCAGCGAGGACCTGTACGGCGAGGTCGTCGTGTTGCAGGTCGAGGACAGCGGGCCCGGCATCGCGCCGGAGGCGCGCGATCGCGTGTTCCAGCCCTTCTACCGTGCGCTGGGCACCGGCGTCGAAGGCTCGGGGCTGGGTCTGACTATCGCCGGCCAGATCGCCGAGCGCCACGGCAGCCGCTTCGAGCTCGACGACGCCCGGTCGCGCCGCGGTCCCGACAGCATGCCGGGCGCGCGCTTCACGTTGCGCCTAGCGGCGCAGCGCTGGCCAGCTGACGTGCCGCCTGGCGCAGGCTCTGCGGACTCAGATCCGGAAGCGCCAGGGTCTGCGGCCGGCGTGTCGGCCGCATCGACCGTCGATAGCAGGGGTCGTAATGACGCAGCATGAGCTGCGCGAACAGCGCGTCGATCGCTGACGCGTCGGCCAGCTCCGCCCATTCCTGCAGCACGGCGCCACCGACCAGGGGCTTGAGCGGCTGCAGCAGGCGCACCAGCGCCTGCGGATCGACGACGAAGTGCGCGTAGTCCTCGCGGCAGGCCTGCACCCGCGCCGGCAACGGCGTGTCCAGCTCGTAAACCGGCGCCGCCTGCATCGCCTCGTAGAGCGCCGTCGGCAGCTGCAGCCGCCCGATCTTCTTGCTCTCGTCCTCGACCCAGATCGGCCGCGCCGCGTCGAAGCCCTGCAGCGCCTGCAGCAGGCGCGAGTCGAACAGCTTCTGTGCCGGCTGCGGCTGACCGGGCAGACCGCCCAGCAGGGAGCCGCGGTGGCAGGCGATCGCCTCCAGATCCAGCACCTGCTCGCCTTCGTCGGCCAGCGCCTGCAGCAGTCGCGTCTTGCCGCTGGCGGTGCTGCCGGCCAGCACCCGCCAGGGCAGCTGCGGCGACAGGCTCTCGAGCTGCTCGCGCACCCAGGCGCGGTAGGCCTTCCAGCCGCCGGGCAGCACGTCGACCGGGTAGCCGATGTTGCGCAGCGGCTCGGCCCAGGCGCGGCTGCGCTTGCCGCCGCGGAAGCAGTAAACGAGCAGGCGCGCCCGCGGCGGCAGCGGCGCGATGACCTCGCCGATGTAGCGCGCGACATTGCGCAGCGCGTACTGCGCCCCCAGCACGTAGGCAGCATGCGGGTCCTGCTTGTGCAGCGTGCCGACCTCGGCGAACTCCTGCTGGGTGACGATCGGCAGGTTGATGGCACCGGGCAGGTGGTCCTCGGCGAACTCCTTGGGCGTGCGCGCGTCGATGACCAGCGTGTAGTCCTGCAGCGGTCGGATGCCGGGCAGTGGCTGGGCGGAAAGTTCAGGCATGGCCGAAGTGTCGCGTCAGCGCCTTGGACTGCCCGATCGGCACGCAATTGCCACCCCCCGAACCTTGGGATGGGCGCGCCCCGGCGGCTCAAGCCCAATGCGCGCATCGCACACGCCAACCCGGAGCCACCATGCGCTTACGTCCTCTCGCCGCCCTGTGCCTGCTCGCCGCCAGCAGCGGCTCCTGCCTGGCTGCCAGCTTCAGCACCTACGCCACGGCCGCGCTCTGGCAGGCCGCCACCAGCGGTCCCGTGCTCAGCCAGGATTTCAGCGGCTACGCCAACGGCACCGACCTCAATGGCGTCGCCTTCCTGCCCTCGGTCAGCGTGACCAGCAACCTGCCGACGCTTGAGGTCTTCGCGGCCAGCCAGTCCTTGTTCGGCTTCGGCGGCGGCGTGCGCGCCGCCGGCAATGCGTACTACGAGATCGACTATGACCAGCGCTATCGGGCCGCCGCGTTCAATCTCGCGGCCTTCGAGTCGATCCCTGGCGAGCCCAGCACCGCCGTCGACGAGGGCCTGCTCGAAGTGCTGTTCGCTGACGGCACGACGGAGTTGTTCAACATCGCCGGCGGCGACGGTTCGCCGATCTTCTTCGGTCTGGTCGCCGACGTTGGCATCGATCGCATCCGCTGGTACGAGGCGCACGAAGCCAGCGGTGGCAACGAGGAAAGCGGCCTGGACGATTTCATGGTCGCGAACGCCGTTGCCGCCGTGCCACTGCCGGGCAGTCTGGCGCTGAGCGTGCTGGCGCTGGCGATGCTGCGCCGCCGCCAGCCCTGAGCCGGTTCAGGCGCGCAGGCGCACGCCCGACCCCGGCAGCACCCGGCCGATGGGTGCTGCCGCCGCGAAATCGTGGCGGGCGAACACCGCCAGCACCTCGGGCAGCGCCGCTTCGCTGCAGCTGACGAGCAGGCCGCCCGCCGTCTGCGGGTCGCTGAGCAACGCGCGATCGACATCGGCAAACCCAGGCGGCAGCGTCACCTCGGCGCCATAGCCGGCCCAGTTGCGGCCGCTGGCGCCGGTGATGAAGCCGGCCTCGGCCAGCTCGCGCACGCCGGGCAGCAGCGGCACCTGCGACCAGTCGATCTCGACGCTGGCCTTGGCGCCGCGGGCCAGCTCCAGCGCATGGCCGGCGAGGCCGAAGCCGGTGACATCGGTCAGCGCGTGCACGCCGGCCAGGGCCGCGAGCTCGGGGCCCGGCGTGTTCAGCTTCGTCGTCGCCGCGATCATGGCCGCATAGCCGTCGGCGCCAAGCTGCTCCTTCTTCAGTGCCGCCGAGTAGATGCCGACGCCCAGCGGTTTGCCCAGCACGAGCACGTCGCCGGCCTTCGCGTCGGCGTTGCGCTTGACCTGCTTCGGATGCACCAGGCCGAGCGCGACCAGGCCGTAGATCGGCTCGACCGAATCGATGGTGTGGCCGCCGGCGATCGGGATGCCGGCCGCCCGGCAGACGCTGGCGCCGCCCTCGAGGATGCGGCCGATGGTCTGCGTGGACAGCTGCGCGATCGGCATGCCGCCCAGCGCCAGCGCCAGGATCGGCCGGCCGCCCATCGCGTAGACATCGCTGATCGCGTTCGTCGCCGCGATGCGCCCGAAGTCGAACGGGTCGTCGACGATGGGCATGAAGAAGTCGGTGGTGGCGATCAGTGCCTGCTCGTCGTTGAGCTGGTAGACCGCGGCGTCGTCGGCGGTCTCGATGCCGACCAGCAGCTGCGGCGGCACCGGCAGCGCCGGCGTGTTCTTCAGGATCTCGGCCAGCACGCCGGGGGCGATCTTGCAGCCGCAGCCGCCGCCGTGGCTGAGGCTGGTGAGGCGGGGTTCGGTCATTCAGGGGTCTCCAGCAGGTCGGCGACCAGCGCGAGCAGCGCAGCGCGCTCGCGCTCGGGCGCGAAATCCTCGGCGAGCACGCGGACGCGCGGCGCGAGGTCCGTCAGTATGGCCGGCGTCGCGCGCAGCCGTCGCAGCTGCGCCGCGAGGCCCTCGGCGTCGCCGGCTTCGAACAGCAGCGGCCAGTCCCGCCCGAGCAGGCCGGTGTTGCCGTCGACCCGCGACGCCAGCACCGGCGTGCCGCTGCGCAGCGCCTCGATCAGCACATGGGCGCCGCCCTCCAGGCGGCTTGGATGGACGAGCAGATTGGCGCCGGCGATGCGCCGGCGCGCGTCGGCATGCGTGCAGCCGCCCAGCCAGCGGTAGTGCGGCGCCTCGCGCATCAGCGCCGCCGCCTCGCGGCCCAGCTCGGCATCCAGCGCGGCACCGAGGTGATCGATGCGGATGCCCTCCTCGGGCACCAGCCGGCGCACCGCGGCGAACAGCGTCGCCGGGTCCTTCTCGGCACGCAGATGGCCGACGACGACGGCGCGCAGATGCCGCCGCGGCCGGCGGCCACCCGCGCGCGCGGCGCAGCTCTGCAGGATCACCCGACTCTTGCCGCGCAGAGCCGCCGGCAGTGCCGCCGCGCCCTCGCGGTTGAGCAGCACCAGCGCATCGGCCCGTCGCAGACTGGCCTGGGCGTCGCCGGCGGCGAGGTCGCGGTACAGATCGGTGCCGGTCAGCACCAGCGCGACCGGTCGCCCGGCCGGCCAGGCGGCGATGCTGGCGGCCGACTTGCGTGCGTGCAGCGCGATCAGCAGCTCGCCATCAGGGTCGCCCGCCTGCCAGGCGGCACGCAGGTCGACGCGGTGGTGCGCGGCCAGCAGCCGGGCGTAGCGCTGCGCGGTCTGCCAGTTGCCGTTGTTCGCGTCGGCCAGCGCCGGCGTCACCAGCGTGATGCGTGGCCGGCCGGATGCACGAGACTCGCTGCTCATGAACCCCAGTGTCGTCGCAGATCCAGGCGCTGCCGAACAGGCGCGGACAGGCGGCGCCCGGCAGCTCGCCGCGCTGTTGCGCGGGCAGCGCCAGCAGCTGCTCGCCGCCCATGCGGGCCTGCCGGATCGCCTGCCCGAGCGGCCGGGCTGGAACCTGCCGCTGTGGGAGCGCGGCCATGTCGCCTGGTTCGCCGAGCGCTGGACGCTGCGTCAGCCGGCGCCGGAGCGCGGCGCCGCCGCCGACCCGCAGCTGGCCCTGCCGCCCGGCCGCTGTCCCGATGCCTTCTACGACAGCAGCGCCGTGCCGCATGCGAGGCGCTGGCAGCTGCCGCTGCCCGATGCCGCGACGACGCGATCGCTGCTGGACGACCAGCTGGACGCCACGCTGCAACGCCTGGCGGCGCTGCCGCACGGCGACGACGACCTGCTCTACGTCTACCGCCTGGCGCTGCTGCACGAGGCCATGCACGAGGAAGCCGCCTGGCTGATCGCGCGCCAGCTCGGCCTGCCGACGCCGGTCGCCGCCGGGTCACCGCGCGGCGACGCCGAGCTCCAGGTGCCGGCGCAGACCCTCAGCCTCGGCCACCGGGGCGCCGGCTTCGCCTTCGACAACGAACTGCCGGCGCAGGCGGTCGAGGTCGCCGCGTTCCGCATCGATGCCCGCGCGCGCCGCTGGGCCGATGTGCTGCCCTGGGCGCGCGGGGCGGCCTACCGCGACGACCGCCTGTGGAGCGCCGCCGGCCTGGCCTGGCGCGGCGGGCGCCGCGAGCCCGATGCGCTGCAGCTGATGCCAGAGCCCGAGCCCACGGCGGCCGCCGAGGGCCTGAGCGCGCACGAAGCCGAGGCCTGGTGCCGCTGGGCCGGCCGGCGGCTGCCCAGCGAGGCCGAATGGCAGGCGGCGAGCGCGCTGCCCGGCTTCGCCTGGGGCGAGGTCTGGGAGTGGTGCGCCGACGCGTTCGCCCCGTTCCCCGGCTTTGCGCCCCATCCCTACCGCGACTACTCGCAGCCCTGGTTCGACGGGCATCACCGGCTGCTCAAGGGCGCCAGCCGCTGCACCCCGGCGGTGCTGCGCGACCGGCGCTTCCGCAACTTCTACCTGCCGGCGCGCACCGACCTCATCGCCGGCCTGCGCACGGTGGCGCTGGACTGAGCGCGACGGCTCAGCGCAGCGTCAGCCAGATCTCGTTGCGGCGCATGAACCAGGGCGTCCACGGACCGTCGTAGCGGGCCAGCACCGGCTCGCCGTCGACCTGCAGGCCCGCGGCCGCCAGCGCGGCGCGCAGCCTGGCCAGGTGCTCGTCGTAGTTCGCCTGCGTCCAGCGCCCGCTGTAGCGGATCACCGCGCGCTCGACCGCCGGCTCCTCGCGCAGCTGCACGCGGGCATCCAGCGGCTCGGGCGCGCTGGCCAGGCTGACGCTGCGCGGCAGCACGAACTGCACGCGCATGCCGCCCGCCGCCGCTGCCTGCGTCACCGGCGCTGTCATCGCCAGCTTCACCGGCTCGGCGCGCTGCGTCACCGGCGCCGTCATCTCCAGCTTGCGCTCGCCCTTGTTCTTGCCAAAGATGTAGCCGGCCAGGATCGGGAACGCCTGGCTGCCGGCGTCGCCGGCCGTCACCGGCAGCAGCACCTCGGCCACCACATAGGGCGGGTAGCGGCGGATCTCGATCTGCTCGCCCAGCGTGCGCAGCACCGTGTGCGCGGGCTCTTCGATGGCGTGACTCACGGTGGGGCTCAACAAGGCCAGCAAGGCGGCCAGCAGCAGGGGCAGGAGGTGCGACATGGCCTCAGCTTAGGGGCGTCGCGTCGCCCTCGGGAGCCAGGGGTCTTGGTGCGGGCGTGCCGGCTCATTGCCGCCGCCTGGCCGTGAACCCGCGTGCCACGAGCGCGCCCAGGCCCTGCACGCCGATCGCCAGCAGCGCCGCCGGCAGCGCACCGGCCATCATCAGCGCCGGGTCGTTGACCGCCAACCCGGCGACGATGCGCTCGCCCAGGCCGCCGGCACCGACGAAGGCGGCGACGGTGGCGGTGCCGACACTGATCACCGCGGCGCTGGTGATGCCGGTCCACAGCACCGGCAGCGCCAGCGGCAGGCGCACATGGCGCAGCAGCTGGCCGTCGCGCAGGCCCAGGGCGCGGCCGGCCTGCACCAGGCCGGCGGGCACGCCGCGCAGTCCGGCCAGGGTGTTGGCGACGATCGGCAGCAGCGCATACGCGGCCAGGGCGAGCAGCGCCGGCGCAAAGCCGATGCGGCCGAGCAGCGCCACGCCGATCGCCAGCAGCGCCAGCGAGGGCACGGTCTGCAGCAAGGCCACTCCCGCTTGCAGGGCCGCGGACAGGCGCGGGCGGGCGTCCGCCAGCAGGGCCAGCGGCACGCCGGTGGCGATCGCCAGCAGCAGCGCCAGGCCGACCAGGCCCAGGTGCTGGCCGAGCAGGCGCGGCAGATCAGGGGCGAACAGCCGCTCCCGGAACCCCGGCCGCGATGCGGCGGCAGCGGCGCTCTCGCGCCCCGCCAGGTGCTCGCGCGCGACCTCGGCAAAGCCCAGGCCGTCGAGCTCGGCGCGGCCGTTCAGGCGGATCATGGTGGCCTCGTCGAGGCGGCCGGCCAGGCGCTCGCGCAGCAGCCGGCGCGCAGCCTCGGGCAGGCTGCGCCGCGCCAGCAGCAGCGCCTCGTAGCGCGGGAAGAAGGCAAGGTCGTCGACCAGCACGCGCAGACCCTGACGGGCGATCTGCGCGTCGGTGGTGTACACGTCGATGACCTCGAGCTGGCCGCCGGCCAGCGCCTGCAGCGCCAAGCTGTGGTCGATGCCGGGACCGGGACGCAGCGTGGCCGGGAAGCCGTAGGCGCGCGCCAGCGCCGGCCAACCGTCGGCACGGGCCAGGAACTCGTGCGTGAGTCCGAGGCGCAGGCGCTGCTGCACGGCGGCCGGCAGCCGGCCCAGGTCGCCCAGCGTGCGCACGCCCAGCCGTGCCGCCTCGGCCTCGCGCAGCGCCAGCGCGTAGCCGTTGTGGAAGCCCAGTCTCGCCAGCACGAACAGCCCGCGCGGCGCCAGCAGCGCGTCGAGCGCCTGCGCGTCGGGCTCCGGCCCCTCGTGGCGCAGCAGCTCGCGCAGCAGTGTGCCGCTGTACTCGGCGTAAACGTCGATCTCGCCGGCCTGCAGAGCGGCGGCGACGATGGCGGTGTTGCCCAGGCCCTGGCGGTGCTCGGCGCGCTGGCCGCCGGCCTGCAGGGTCTGGCTGATCAGCTCGCCCAGCACATAGCTTTCGGTGAAGCGCTTGGAGCCGACGCGCACGCTGTCGGCGGCGGCCGCCGGCGCGCCGGCGAGCAGCAGCAGGAGCAGCAGGACGCAGCGCGCGATCACTGCGCGAGCAGCAGCGCGAAGCGTCGACGCGCGTCGGTCCAGGCCTGCACCGCGGTGTAGCCGGCCTCGCGCAGCAGCGCGCTGAAGCCGTCCACCGTCCACTTGCAGGCGTTCTCGGTGTGGATGCGCTCGCCCTTCAGGAAGGTGCGGCTGTGACCGGGCCAGCTGACCCGCAGCGCCTCGCGGGCCTCCAGGTGCATCTCGACGCGTTGCTCGGCCTCGTTCCAGCACGCCAGGTGCTGCCAGTGCCGCGGCTCGAAGTCGGCACCGAGCAGGCGGTTGAGGCGGCGCAGCAGGTTGAGGTTGAAGGCGGCGGTGACGCCGAGCGCGTCGTCGTAGGCGGCCTCCAGTTCGGCGACCGGCTTGACGAGGTCGACGCCGATCAGCAGCGCGCCGTCACGGCTCAGCGTGCGGGCCTGGCGCAGCAGGCGCAGCGCGGCCTCCGGCATGAAGTTGCCGATGCTCGAGCCGGGGTAGAAGACCAGGCTGCCCGGCGCCGTCAGCGCCTCGGGCAGCACCAGCTCGGACGAGAAGTCCAGGCCGACGCCGATCAGCTCGCGCTGCGGGTGCGCGCGCTGCAGACAGGCCAGGCTCTGGCGCAGGAAGTCCACCGAGATGTCCACCGCCACGTAGCGGCCGGGATCGCAGAGCGCGAACAGGCGCTCGCCCTTGGCGCAGCTGCCGGCCCCGAGGTCGATCAGGCTCGGCTGCGGCGGCAGCGCCGCGCGCAACGCGGCAGCGATCGCGTCGCCCTGCTGATCCAGGATCTCCGCCTCGGTGCGCCGCAGGTCGTACTCGTCGAGCTCGGTGATGGCGTCGAACAGGTGCGAGCCCAGCGCGTCGTAGAAGAACTTCGGGTGGGTATGCGCCTGGGCCGCCAGCAGGCCGGCGGCGGCCTCGGCGGCGAGCGCGTCGCCATCGGGCTCGAACAGGGCGTGGAAGCTGGGGCTGCGCATGCGGGAACTCTAGGGCCAACGCGCACCGGCGGGTGCGCCTGGGTTCAAATGGCCCGATCGACCACCGCCCCGGAGTCCTCCCCATGCAGCGCCGCCACCTGCTCGCCTCTGCCCTGTTCGCCTTCTCGCTGCCCGCCTTCGCGCAAAGCGGCGGCGTGTTCCGCATCACCGCCATCCCCGACGAGGCGCCGACCGAGCTGGCGAAGAAGGCGGCGCCGCTCGTCGCCTACCTGGAGAAGCAACTCGGCATGAAGGTCGAGTTCACGCCGGTCAGCGACTACGCGGCGGCGGTCGAGGTGCTGGTCAACCGCAAGGTCGACCTCGCCTGGTTCGGCGGCTTCACCTTCGTGCAGGCGAACGTGCGCTCCGGCGGCAAGATGCTGCCGCTGATCCAGCGCGAGGAGGACGAGAAGTTCCGCTCGGTCTTCATCAGCGCCGACCCAGCCGTGAAGACGCTCGCCGACCTCAAGGGCAAGGACCTCAGCTTCGGCTCGCAGAGCAGCACCTCGGGCCATCTGATGCCGCGGCATTTCCTCAGCCTCCAGGGCCTGAACGCCGAGAAGGATTTCCGCCGCGTCGCCTACAGCGGCGCGCACGACGCGACGATCGCCGCCGTGGCCAGCGGCAAGGTGGCCGGCGGCGCGCTGAACATCTCGGTCTGGCAGAAGTTCGTCGACGAGAAGAAGGTCGACCCGGCGCAGGTGCGGGTGATCTACACCACGCCACCGTATTACGACTACAACTGGACCGTGCACGCCGATCTGCCCGTGGCGACACGTGAGAAGCTGGTCGCCGCCTTCCTCGCGCTGACGCCCGGCAACCCGGAGGCCGACGAGATCCTGAAGCTGCAGCGCGCGACGCGCTTCGTGCGCAGCACGCCGAAGAACTACAGCGGCATCGAGGCGGCCGCGAAGGCCGCCGGCCTGCTTTGAGGATCGAACTGGCGGGCCTCCATGTCCGCCATCCGGCCGCCCGCCGCGACGCTGCCGACGCGCTGCGCGGCCTGAACCTGCGGGTAGAGGCCGGCGAGGCGGTGGCGGTGATCGGCCCCTCGGGGGCCGGCAAGACCAGCCTGCTGCAGCTGCTGGGCTGCGCGCTGCCGCCGAGTCGCGGCGAGCTGCTGCTGGACGGTCGCGCGCCCTGGCTCCTCAGTCGCGCCGCGCTGCAGGCGCTGCGCCGCCAGCTCTTCATCGCGCCGCAGACGCCGCCACTGCCGCCGCGCCAGCGTGTCGTCAACGCGGTGCTCGCCGGCGCGCTGCCCGGCTGGTCGCTGGCTGCCAGCCTGCTGTCGCTGCTTTACCCGCGCGAGGCGCCGCGCGCCGCCGAGGCGCTGGCCCGCTTCGAGCTGGCCGACAAGCTCTGGGAGCGCGTCGACCGCTTGTCCGGTGGCGAACGCCAGCGCGTCGGCCTGGCACGGGCACTGCTGAGCCCGGCGCGGCTGTGGCTGATCGACGAGCCGCTGTCGGCGCTCGATCCGACGCGCGCGCGGGGCGCGCTGCAGGTGCTGCTGGACGAGGCCCGCGGGCGCGGCGTCACGCTGGTGGCCAGCCTGCACCACGTCGATCTGGCGCTGCAGGCGTTCCCGCGCGTGATCGGCCTGCGCGACGGCCAGCTGCAGTTCGACCTGCCGGCCGCCGCCGTGACGCCGGCGCGGCTGGCCGCGCTGTATGCGCAGCGCGAGCAGGAGCTGCAGGCGCCGCTGCCCAGCCCCGACGCCGCGCCGGATCGACCGGCTGCGGTGGCGATGACCTGCCGCTGATGGCGCCCGCGCACCGCGACCCCGCCTGGATCGGCCGCCTGTTCTGGCTGCTGGCGGCGCTGCTGCTGCTCTGGCCCCTGCTGCACGCGACGGAGTTCAGGCCGGCGACGCTGTTCGAGCCGCAGTCGCTGACGGTCACCGCCCGCTTCCTCGCCGACTTCCTGCCGCCGCGCCTGGACGCCGAGTTCCTGCGCCAGCTCGCGTGGGACAGCTGGCGCACCGTGGCCATGGCCACCGCCGGCCTGGTGCTGGCGCTGGGGCTGGCGCTGCCCCTGGCCCTGATTGCCGTGGCCAGCCTGTCGGTGTCGGCGCTGCGCGGCGGGCGCATGGCGCGACTGTCGGCGTTCGTGCGCCAGCTGGCGCGCTGGATCGCCATCGTGCTGCGCTCCATCCCCGAGCTGGTCTGGGCGCTGGTGTTCGTGCGCGTCGTCGGCCTCGGACCGACCGCCGGCGTGCTGGCGATCGCGCTGACCTATGGCGGCATGCTCGGCAAGGTCTATGCCGACATCCTCGAGAGCAGCGACCGTGAGCCGGCGCAGGCGCTGCTGAGGAACGGCAGCGGACGGCTGCAGGCCTTCTTCTACGCGTTGCTGCCGGCCAGCAGCGCCGAGCTGGCGAGCTACACCGTCTACCGCTGGGAATGCGCGATCCGCAGCTCGGTGGTGCTGGGCTTCGTCGGCGCCGGCGGCCTGGGCCAGAGCATGGACAGCAGCATGAAGATGTTCAACGGCGGCGAGGTCGCCTCGATGCTGCTGGTCTTCATGGGCCTGGTGGCGCTGGCCGATCGCATCAGTCAATGGCTGCGGGAGCGCCTGGCATGAACGGCACGACGCGCCAGCTGCCGCCGCGGCCGGCCGGGCGGCCGGCCGCCTGGGTGTTCCTGCTGGCGCTGCTGGCGCTCGTGCTGGCCAGCTTCTGGAGCCTGGACCTGCAATGGGCCGCGTTCCTCAGCGCCGATGCGCTGCAGGCGATGGGGCGATTCCTGGCCGAGTTCTGGCCGCCGGACCACAGCCCGGCCTTTGTCGCCAAGCTGCTGCCGGCCGCGGCGGAGACGCTGGCCATGAGCCTGCTGGGCACCCTGCTGGCGACGGCGATCGGCCTGCTGCTGGCGCTCCCGGCCAGTGGCAGGGGTGCCGCCAGAACCCTGACCCGTGGCCTGCTCAACGCGCTGCGGGCGATCCCGGAGCTGGTCTGGGCGGCGCTGCTGTTGATCGCCGCCGGCCTCGGTCCGTTCGCCGGCACGCTGGCGCTGGCGCTGCACACCAGCGGCGTGCTCGGCCGGCTGTTCGCCGAGAGCCTGGAGAACGCACCGCGCGGCGCGATGGACGCGCTGCGCGCGCTGGGTGCGTCGCCCGTTCAGGTGTTCGCCTACGCCACCCTGCCCACCGTGTTGCCGCAGCTGATCAGCTACAGCCTCTACCGCTGGGAGAACAACAGCCGCGCGGCGGCCGTGCTCGGCGTCGTCGGTGCCGGCGGGCTGGGCCAGCTGCTGGCGTTCCACATGGGTCTGTTCCACATGCCCAGGACGGCGAGCATCCTGATCGCCATGCTGCTGCTGGTGGCCCTCGTCGACGCGCTGAGCTACTGGGCGCGCCGCCGGCTGTCGCGCTGACTCAGCCCTTGCCGCGCAGCTGCGCGATCAAGGCCCTGGCCTCCTCGCGACGGCCGTCGTCCGCGAGCTGGCGGCCGGGCCGCGGCGGCGCCTGCAGCACCTTCTCCAGATACGGCAGGGCCTGCTGCGGCTGCTTGGTCTCGATCAGGTACTCGGCGTAGAAGTAGTTGGCGTCGATGCCCTGCGGGTTCAGCGCCAGCGCGCCCTGCAGCAGCTCGCGTGCCTTGTCCTTGTCGCCGAAGCCCAGCGGCCAGCCCGGCACCTTGTAGTAGAGGACGCCCAGGCTGTTCATGGCCGAGCCGTCGAGCGCCTTGGGGTCGAGCGCGATGGCCTTCTCGTACAGCGCCTTGGCCTGCTTGACCAGGCTCAGCGCCCCCAGTCCGCCCTTTTCGCCGGCCCAGCTGGACAGCACGATGCCTTCCCAGACCAGGGGCTCGCTGCGGCCGGCGAAGCGCTCGCTGGCCTGGTGCGCCTTGACGGCGAGCTGCTCGAAGCGCGCCTCGCGTTCCTTGGCCGGCGCCTGGTAACGGATCTGCGCCCATTCCTGCTGCAGGCCGGCGATGGCGTCGTCGACCGGCGCCGCCAGGGACGGCAGCGTGAGCAGGGTGGCGGCGACGGAAAGGATGAATCGATGCATGGGAAACCTCAGGTGGTGATGGCTTGTGTCGGCGGCGCGTCCAGGCTGCGACGGTGCTTGGCAAAGCTGCCGTCGAGCAAGGGGCCAAGCAGGCCGTTGACGCGCACGCCCAGGCGCTCGGGTAAACCGATGAAGCGCTCGGCGGCCTCGCTCTGCAGCAGCTCGACAAGGGCCTTGGCGACCGTCTCCGGCGCGTCGCTGGCCGTGCCGGTGCGTTCGTTGTGGGCGTCGACCGCGGCGCTGTTGAACGCGGTGCGCGTCGCGCGCGGCGCCAGCAGCTGCACGCGGATGTTCGTGTCGGCGAGCTCGCGCCGCAGCGCCTCGGCGAAGCCATGCAGGCCGGCCTTGCCGGCGCCGTAGACGCTGAAGCCCGGCAGGCCGATGCGGCCCAGTGCCGAGCCGACGAAGATCAGCTGCGTCGGTCCCTGCGCGCGCAGCTGCGGCAGCAGGCCCTGCGTCAGCAGCATCGGCGCCAGCAGGTTCAGCTGCAGCACGCGCTCGATCTCGTCGGGCGGCAGCTCCTGCAGCCGGCCGAAGCCGGGCAGGCCGGCGGCCTGCACGACGACGTTCGGGCGCCAGCGTTGCGCGGCGGCGAGCACCGCGGCGCGGCCGGCGGCGCTCGCCAGATCGGCCTGCACCCAGGACGGATCGTCGCTGGCGCCGCGGCCGACACCGAGCACCTGCGCGCCGGCGTCGCGCAACGCGGTCGCCATCGCCGCGCCGATGCCGCCGCTGGCTCCCGTCAGCAGCACCCGGGCCGATGCCGGCCTCATGCCGCCACCTTCAAGCTGAGCGGCATCGGCAGGCTGCGGAACACGTCGCCGTAGAGGCGGAAGAAGGCGCGCGCCGCGTCGACGATGGCCTGCTGGTCGGCCGGGTCCTCGATGGCGTCCATCAGCAGCGCGAAATGCGCGGTGTGCTCGAGGTCCAGCGTGCCGTGCGAGCGCAGGTAGCTGAAGGCGGCGTCGGGCAGCGCCAGCGGCTTCTGGATGGCGTCGGCGGCGGCCAGCGCCAGCGCCACGCTGCTGCCCTCCAGCACATGGACCATGCCGAAGAAGCCCAGCGGGTTGCCGCGGGCAATCAGGTCGTAGGCGTAGGCGACCATCAGCTCGGTGGCGAAGCCGGGGCGGCCGTGGCGCACCGCCTCGGCATCGGCGCCACAGGCGGCGATGTCGTCGAGGATCCACTCGTCGTGGCCGGCCTCCTCCTCGATGTACTCGTCGAGCGCCGGCAGCAGCCAGGCGTGATGCGCCGGCAGTGCGGCACGGCAGGCGCGCAGCAGCGGCACCGTGTGCTTCACGTGGTGATAGGCCTCGGTGAGGAACGCGATGTAGCTGGGCAGCGCGACCTCGCCGCGCTGCAGCACGCCCTGGATGATGGGCGTGGCCAGCAGGCCCTGACGGGCGCCTTCAGTCTGCGCCAGCAGTTGGCGGTGAAAACTCATGAACTGAACTCCGGGGTGGGAACAAGTACGTCGGGGTGGCGAGCCAGGATGGCGTCGCGTTGCGGCCGGCCGTTGGCGGTGGCCATGCCGTGGGCGGCGTCGAAGGGCAGCTCGGCGCGCCGCCAGCGCTGCACGCGGGCGTAGTCGGGCAGCGTGGCGTTGGCGGCGTCGACCGCCGCCTGCAGCGTCGCGTCGCTCAAGCTGTCCTGCGTCGGCCACAGCACCGCCGACAGCGAAGGCAGGCCGTCGCCGAAGACCGCGGCCTGCAGCAGCGCCGGCTGGCTGCGCAGCTCGGTCTCGACCCACTCGGGCGAGACGTTGCGGCCGAAGGCGGTGATCAGCAGATGCTTCTTGCGGCCCTGCAGGTGCAGGAAGCCGTCGGCATCGAGGCGGCCGAGGTCGCCGGTGGGCCACCAGTCGCCGACCGGCTGCGGGTCGCCGAGGTAACCGCTGAACAGGCTGCCGGCGATCAGCACCTCGCCGTCGTCGGCGATGCGCAGCCGGGCATGGGGCAGCGCCTGACCGGCGCTGCCCGGACGCTGCTGGCCGGGACGGTTCAAGGTCTGCACCGAAGCCCCCTCCGACAGCCCGTAGCCCTCGGCCACCGGCAGGCCCAGCTGCAGCGCCGCCTCGATCAGCGGCGCGCCGACGGCGGCGCCGCCGACGTCGACCAGCTTCAGCGCGGGCGGCGCGCGAAGGCCCTTGCGCACCAGGTGCGCGACCCAGGCCCGCAGCATCTGCGGCAGCAGGATCAGGCTGTGCGCGGCGCGCTCGCGCACCACGGCGTCGAAGCGGGCGGCGTCGAACTGCGCGGCGCCGGTCAGCCCGAGCGAGGCCAGCGGCTGCGCCAGCACCGTGGCGCCCTGGCGGCGCGCCGACGCCAAGCCGGCCAGGTTCTCCAGCAGCACCGCGTAGGGCAAGGCGCTGAGATGGCGCTCGATGCCCAGCGGCGCCAGCGCGGCGACGACGCCATCGGCCACCGCGTCCAGCGCCGCGGCGCTGAGGCAGACGCCCTTGGGTGCGCCGGTGCTGCCCGAGGTGAAGGTGATGGTCTGCGTGCCGGGCGGCAGCGCCACCGGCGCATGCGGTAGCGGCAACAGGGCCAGCGCCTCGCCGCCGACCGTGCAGGCCTGCACCGGCAGACCCGCGGCGGCGGCCAGCGGCAGCAGCAGCGCGTCGGCGCCGGCCGCCTGCAGCGCGTGCTGGCGCTGCGCGGCATGGAAGAACAGCGGCAAGGGCAGGTGCACGACACCCTCGGCACGCAGCGCCTCGTCGAGCAGCGCGAAGGCGGCGCCGTTGTCGAGCAGGCTGGCGACGACGCGACGGCCGCGCAGCAGCGGCTTGAGGGCCTCCAGCTCGGCAGCCCAGTCGGCGGCCGACCAGCTGCGTTCCAGCGTCTCGAGGACCGCCCTCATGCGGCGCTCCGGCGGCGCGCCAGCACCTGCAGCGCGACGTCCAGCTGGCCGGCCAGCACGACCGGCCGGTGCTCGTAGTAGCTGCCCCAGGCGGCGGCCTCGTCGCCGAGGCGGTCGGGGTCGGCCAAGCCCAGCGCCAGCGGCGCCACGCCCAGGCGCAGGAACAGCTGGCGCAGCTCGGCGGTGAGCGTGCTGACGACCCAGCTGAAGCCCTGGGCCGCGAGCAGCGGCCCCATCAGCAGGATCAGCCGGCGGCCGGCGCCGGCGCGGCTGGCGGCCAGTTGACCGACCTCGACGATGCCCTGTCGCGGCGTGCCCAGCAGCTGCTCGACGGGGGCCGGCAGGTAGCGCTCGAGGAACAAGGGCGCGGCGGCGGCCGGCCGGAAACCGGCGGCCGCGACCAGGCCCTGCTCATCGTCCAGCGCCACCAGCTGGGGCGCGAACTCGTGCACGTCGGCGCCGAAGCGCTCGGCGTAGACATCGTGGATGAAGGCCTCGACCTCGGCCCGACGGGGGTCGTGGCGCTCGATCAGCTGCAGTCGCTGGACGCGGGGAATGGACTCGGGGGACAGGGCCAACACGGCTGCTCCAGATGGTCACGCGGGCTTGCGTGACCTTGCTGGAGCGCATGCTGGCGCCCGTGACTGAAGCGAAGCTGAAGGCGGCTCCCGCCCTCGGGCTCAGCGCGGCGAGCTGCGCACCGCGTAGATCGCCGTGGTGCCGCTGACCTCGTTCGACACCAGCAGCAGCGCGTCGCCGGTCGGCGATGCGGTGGCCGGCACGAAGCTCAGGCCCTCGGGTCCGTTGTCGCCGGTCGCGCCGGTGCGCGGGTTGAGGTAGGTGACATGGCGCACCGCGGTCGGGTCGGTGATGTCGTAGACCATCACGCCGCCGACCCGCTCCAGGCCGATGAAGGCGAAGGTCTGGTTGCCGATGCGGCCGATCGCCAGGCCCTCGGGTTCCGGGCCCTTGGTCGGGCTGCGGGCGTCCTGGGTGTCGTTGTCGTGGCTGCTGTTGAACTTGAAGGTGGCGCCCGCGGCAGCGGCGGCCTGCGCGGTGATGCGCTCGAGGTCCTCGCCGGAGTCGTAGACGCGGTTCAGGTCGCTGGCGCGCCAGATGCTGAACGAGCGCGTGCCGAAGGCGATCAGCTTGTTGCACTGGCCGGAAGCGTTCTTGCCGTTGTCTTTGCCGTTGGGGGTGCGGGTGATGCGCAGGCGGCCGAGGTTGGAGTCGAACAGCAGGCGGTCGGCATTGGTGCCGGTGGCGCCGGGGAAGACCGCAGGGTCCAGGCCGTTCGTGCAGTAGGAGCGCACCCGGTCCTCTTCGTTGAAGCCGGGCCAGTCGGCGCGGGCGTCGCCCTCGTTGGCAGTGACCAGATAGGTCTGGCCGCCGGCGCTGTAGGCGCCGACGGCGTCGGGCAGCGGCAGGCCGGTGACCGGCCAGTTGCCGATCTTCACCGCCGCCGTGCCGTTGTTGGTATCGACGCCGCCGTCCTCGTCGCTGGGGTCCAGGCCCTGGCCGGTCTGCGCGAAGTTCTTCGTCGCCAGCGGGCGGATCGCGGTGATGCGCGCCGTGGCGATGTCGAGCGTCGCGATGGCGTTGTTCTCCTGCAGCGTCACGTAGGCAGTGGCGCCGCCCGGGTCGACGGCGATGTACTCCGGCTCCAGGTCCTGCGCCACGCTGGCGCCGGGGCCATAGATGCGCACGCCCTGCGTGCGCAGCGCGTCGAGCTGGCTGTTGAAGGCGAGGAAGTCGGCCGTGCGCACCACCGGATTTAGCGTGAAGCCGCTGCGGTTCAGCTCGATGACGCTGACCGAGCCCTCGGGATCCACCGAGCCGGCCTGGCCATAGCTGTTCGGCTCGCCCTCGTTGGCAGTCAGCACGCGGCTGCCGTCGGGGGTGAAGGTCAGCATGTCGGGCTGGGCACCGACGCCTACCACGGCGATTCGCGCCAGGGTGTCGGCGCGGTAGAAGGCAACGCGGCCGTTATCGGTCTTCGGCGACGCCTCGATGGCCAGTGCCACCAGGCCGTCGTGCACGGCGACGCTGTTGACGGCGCCGCCCAGGTCACTGATGTCGATGGTGGCCAGGCGCGCCGGCGCCGCCGGGTTACGCAGGTCCAGCACGTCGACGTTGCCTCGGGCGCCGTTGACGACGAACGCACGCAGCGTGCCGGCGTCGAAGGCGTTGATCTCGGCGGCGCCAAGTCCGCCGGCTGGGGTGCCGCCGATGCGCTGCAGGCTCAGCGTCAGCGGCACGATCCTGTTCTCGACGCTCAGCGCAGTGGTGCCGTTGCCACCGCCCAGGCAGGCGGTCAGCAGCAGCAGCGCGGACAAGGAGGGCAGCAGGGGCAGGTGGCGTCTGGACATGGCGGCGGCGAGGCAGAGAGCGGGGCCCGGAGCGATGCCCCCGGGCGTTCAAGGCCCGCATGCTTGCCGTTCTTCGTGACGCCCTGGTGACGCCGGTCGCGCCGGCTCAGCGCGGCTTCGTGCGATTCCTGCCGATCGCCAGCAGCAGGCCCAGGCTCAGGCCCAGCATCACCATCGCCGTGCCGCCGTAGCTGACGAAGGGCAGCGGCACGCCGACCACCGGCAGCAGGCCGATGACCATGCCGAGGTTGACGAAGACATAGCTGAACACCGACAGCGTGATCGCGCCGGCGAGCAGGCGTTCGAGCATCGTCGGCGCCTCGCCGGCGATCGTCAGGCCGCGAAAGATCAGCGCCGTGAAGCCGAGCAGCAGCGCCAGCGCGCCGAGCAGGCCGAACTCCTCGGCGAAGGCGGCGAAGATGAAGTCGGTGGTGCGCTCGGGGATGAACTCCAGATGCGTCTGCGTGCCCTTCATGAAGCCCTTGCCGGCGACGCCGCCGGAGCCGATCGCGATCTCGCCCTGCAGGATGTGGAAGCCCTTGCCCAGCGGGTCCTTGTGCGGATCCAGCAGCGTGCAGACGCGCTGCTTCTGGTAATCGCGCAGCAGCACCCATTCGACCTCGTCCTGGCAGATGTGATCCTCGGCGGCGACCAGGCTGACGATGGCGATCAGGGCCGCCGCCACCACCGGCAGGATCAGCTTCCAGGACAGGCCGGCGAAGTACAGCGTGTAGACGCCGGCAAAGCCGATCAGCAGCGCCGTGCCGAGATCGGGCTGCTTGGCGACGAGGCCGAAGGGGATCGCCAGCAGCAGCACGCCGACGAGAAAGTCGGGCAGGCGCATGCGGCTGTCGCCGCTGGCGTTCTCGCGCAGCTGGAACCACCAGGCCAGCATCAGCGGCGTGGCGATCTTCAGCAGCTCGCTGGGCTGGATGACGGTGAAGCCGAGGTCCAGCCAGCGCGTCGCGCCCTTCTTCGTGACGCCGGCAAACTCGACGCCGAGCAGCAGCACCACGCCGATCACATAGAGCGGCAGGGCGATGCGGCCGAGCTTGCTGGACGGCAGCTGGGCAACGACGAGCATGACCAGGATGCCGATGCCGAAGTTGCGCGCGTGATCGGCAAAGCGGGTGCCGTGGTCGTAGCCGACCGAGTACATCGCGAGCAGGCCCCAGGCCATCAGCCAGGCACAGGCGAGCAGCAGCGGGCCGGCGAGGCCGCGCCAAAGCGGTCGCAGCCGGTGCCAGAGCGGCGGGCGCTGGATGACGGTCATGGCGCCGAGGCTCCCGAGGCGCCGGTCGGGAGCTGGATCTCGGTCGGCAGCTTCCAGTCGGACTTGGGCCGCTGCTTGCCAACCGGCGCACCGGCCTTGCCCTCGCGCACGAGCGCGATGTCCTCCTCGCTGGGCACGAGACCGAGCAGCAGGTAGTCGAAGACGCGACGCGCGATCGGCGCCGCGGCGGTGGAACCGAAGCCGGCGTTCTCGACGATCACCGCCAGCGCCACCTGCGGGTTGTCCACCGGCGCATAGGCCATGTACCAGCTGTGGTCGCGCTTGCGCTCTTCCATCGTCGACGCGCTGTACTTCTGGCCCTGGCGCAGGCCGACGGCCTGGGCGGTGCCGGTCTTGCCGCCGCTCTGGTAGGGAGCGCCGGCGAACACCCGCGTGCTCGTACCCTGGTAGGTGACGCCATGCAGCGCCTCCTTCAGCAGCGCGGTGTGCTCCGGCTTGATCGGCAGCGGCTCGAGCGCGTCGCTGGCGACCCGCCGGCGCTGGTGGGCGACAAGGTCCTCGATCTCGCGCACCAGGCGCGGCTTGTAGCGCTGGCCGCCGCTGACCAGGGTCGCGGTGGCGCTGGCCAGCTGCAGCGGCGTGAACGCGTTGTAGCCCTGGCCGATGCCCAGCGAGATCGTCTCGCCCGGGTACCAGTCCTGCTTGTAGACCTTCTTCTTCCAGGCCTTGCTCGGCAGCAGGCCGGTGACCTCGCCGGGCAGGTCGATCTCGGTGCGGCGACCGAAGCCCAGTGGCTGCAGCTGCGAGTAGATGGTGTCGACGCCCAGCAGATTGGCCAGCGAGTAGTAGTAGACGTTGCTCGACTCGACGATCGAGCGGCGCATGTTCATCGCGCCGCCGCGCTCGCCCGCCGGGCTGCCGAAGGCGCGACCGCCGAAGTGGTAGACCAGGGTGTCGTTGACGATGGTGTCGGCGGTGCGCGCGCCGGTCTGCAGCGCCGCCAGGGCCATGAAGGGCTTGAAGGTCGAGCCCGGCGGGTAGGTGCCGCGCAGCGCGCGGTTCAGCAGCGGCTTGTCGATGTCCTCGTTGAGCCGGGTCCAGTTGTCGACGTCGATGCCGTCGACGAAGAGATTCGGATCGAAGCTCGGCTTGCTGACCAGGGCCAGCACCTCGCCGTTGCGCGGGTCGATCGCCACCAGCGCGCCGCGGCGCTCGCCGAACATCGTCTCGACCAGGTGCTGCAGCCGGATGTCGACCGACAGGTGCAGGGTGTTGCCGGGCTGCGAGGGACGGTGGCCGAGCTGGCGCACCGCACGACCGCCGGCGCTGGTCTCGACCTGCTGGAAGCCGGTGACGCCGTGCAGCTGATCCTCGTAGGACTGCTCGAGGCCGAGCTTGCCGATGTGATCGGTGCCGCGGTAGTTCGCCTGCCGGTCCTCGTCCCAGTCGTCCATCGCGTCACGATCGCGCGCGCTGATGCGGCCGATGTAGCCGATCAGGTGGGCGCCGGTCTCGCCCAAGGGGTACTGGCGAAACAGCCGCGCCTGGATGTCGACGCCGGGGAAGCGGAAGCGCTGGGCGGCGAACTTGGCGACCTCGTCGTCGCTGAGCTTGGTGCGGATCGGCAGCGACTCGAAGCGCTTGCCGTCGGCGAGCAGGCGGAAGAAACGCTTGCGGTCACGCGCCTCGATCGTCAGCACGGTGCCCAGCTCGTCGATCAACGCATTCAGGTCGCGGCCGGTCTGCGTCGGCGTGATCTCCAGCGTGTAGGCCGAGTAGTTCGTCGCCAGCACGACGCCGTGACGGTCGGTGATCAGGCCGCGGTTCGGCGGCACCGGTACCACGGTGACGCGGTTGCTCTCGGCGGCGGCACTGAGCTCCTCGTGCTTGCTGACCTGCAGGTAGACGAGCCGGGTGATGAGCAGCGCGAAACAGGCGAGCACGAAGCCCAGCGCCACCCACAGGCGCAGGCGGAAGCGCGATTGCGACTCGGCGTTGTCCCGCAGCAAGGCCATCAGAGGGGGCGATGCTCGTCGCGGTTCGGCGCCCGCCGCTGCGGCGCAAGCAGCACCGCGGTGGCCACCGGCCAGAGCAGGGCCTCGAAGACCGGCGCCAGCAGCAGGGTCCAGGAGGGCGCCATGCCGCCCACCATCAGGCGCGCCGCCACCTGCACGAGGTGCGCGAGCAGGAACATCGGCAGCACATGCAGCATCTGCTCGACGACGCCGAACCAGAGCAGCCGGCGGTGCAGGCTGACCGCGGCGAAGGCCAGGCCGGCGTAGGCCAGCGCATGCTGGCCGAGCACCGCGCCGTGGTTGACGTCGACGATCAGGCCGAGCAGGAACGCCCAGCCGACGCCGATGCGCCTGCTCTGATGCACGTTCCAGAACACCAGCACGACGGCCAGCACCGACGGCATCGCCGCCACCGGACCGATCGGCAGCAGGTCGATGAACAAGGCCAGCAGCAGCGAGGTCGCGATGAACCAGGGTTTGGCCGGCAGCAGCAGGCGCTGCTGGCCGCGCGGCATGATCATGGCGCGCCTCCGAGCCGGCGCCGGGCCGTCCCAAGCCGGCTCAGCCCCCTCGGGGGGCAGACCGAACACCGTTCGGGCGTGGGGGCCACCAGGCTCTGCATGATCATGGCGCGCCTCCCCTGGCGCCGGAGGCGGCTGCGGCGGCGGCTTCGGCGCGTGCCGCCTGGACGCGCTCGACCGGCCTCAGCACCAGCACCTGGCGCGCACGATCGACCACCGCATACGGCTGCGCGGCGACGCGGGCGAAGCTGGTCTGCGCCCGGCGATCGACCTCGGCGACCCTTGCCACCGGCAGACCCGGCGGGTAGACGCCATCCAGGCCCGAGGTGCGCAGCACGTCGCCCTCCTTCAGGTCGGCATTCGTCGACACGAAGCGCAGTTCCAGTCCCCAGGGCTGCTGGCCGCCGTAGGCGACGTACATCGCCCGGGTGCGCTCGTTGACGACCGGGATGCTGGTCTGGCGATCGCTGAGCAGCGTCAGCTCGCTGCTCTGCGCATGCACGCGGTGCAGCTGGCCGAGCACGCCGCGCTCGTCGATCACCGGCGCCCCGGCGGCGACACCGTCGGCGCGCCCGCGGTCGATGACGACACGGCGGGCAAACGCGTCGCGCTGCTCATACAGCACCTGGGCCGACAGCGTCTGCACCGGCAGCGCGTCGCGCAGCGCCAGCAGCTTGCGCAGCTCGATGTTCTCCTGCTGCAGCGTCTGCGTGTTGGCCAGCACCAGCGCCTGCGCCGCCAGCTGCTGGCGGGCGGCGGTCTCGGCCTGCATCGCCGCCTCGGCGCCACGCAGGCGGTCGGTCAGCGACTCGTAGCTGTCGACCGGCGCCAGCAGCAGTCGCTGCAGCGGCGACAGCAGCGTCGCCAGCGCCGAGCGCAACGGTGGCGTGAGCCCGAAGCGCGCATCCGCAACCATCAGCGCCAGGCCCAAGGCGGCACAGATCAGCAGCTTGCTGAGCGCGGTCGGGCCCTGGCGGAACAGCGAGGGCGGGCGGCGGTCGAGCGTGGCAAGGGCCACGGACCTCTCCTCGTCAGATTAGTCGCTGGTGAAGATCGAACCGGTGCGGTCGAGGTGGTCGAGCGCCATGCCGCAGCCGCGCACCACGCAGGTCAGCGGGTCCTCGGCGACCAGCACCGGCAGACCGGTTTCCTCGCGCAGCAGGCGGTCGAGGTCGCGCAGCAGCGCGCCACCGCCGGTGAGCATCATGCCGCGGTCGGCGATGTCGGCGCCCAGCTCCGGCGGCGTCTGCTCGAGGGCGTTCTTCACCGCCGAGACGATCTGGTTCAGCGGGTCGGTCAGCGCCTCGAGGATCTCGTTCGACGAGATCGTGAAGCTGCGCGGCACGCCCTCGCTGAGGTTGCGGCCCTTGACCTCCATCTCGCGCACCTCGGAGCCGGGGAACGCGGAGCCGATCTGCTTCTTGATCGCCTCGGCCGTCGGTTCGCCGATCAGCATGCCGTAGTTGCGGCGGATGTAGTTGATGATGGCTTCGTCGAACTTGTCGCCGCCGACGCGCACGCTGCCCTTGTAGACCATGCCGCCCAGGGACACGACGCCGACCTCGGTGGTGCCGCCGCCGATGTCGATGACCATCGAGCCGGCCGCTTCGCTGACCGGCAGGCCGGCACCGATCGCTGCCGCCATCGGCTCCTCGATCAGCTCGACGCGCGAGGCGCCGGCGCCGAGCGCGGCGTCACGGATCGCGCGGCGCTCGACCTGGGTCGAACCGCAGGGCACGCAGATGATGATGCAGGGGCTGGGGCGCATCATCGACTGCGGGTGCACCATGCGGATGAACTGCTTGATCATCTGCTCGGTGATCACGAAATCGGCGATCACGCCGTCCTTCATCGGGCGGATCGCCTCGATGTTGCCCGGCACCTTGCCGAGCATGGCCTTGGCTTCCTTGCCGACGGCCTGGATGGTCTTCTTGCCGTTGGTGCCGCCTTCGTGGCGGATGGCGACGACCGAGGGCTCGTCGAGCACGATGCCCTTGTCACGGACATAGATCAGCGTGTTGGCGGTGCCGAGATCGATGGCGAGGTCGGTGGAGAAATAGCGGCGGAAGGAACCGAACATGGTGGCTGACGAGGACCGGTTGGCCCGCCCGTGCGTGCGCGACGGACGCGGCGTGTGAATGCGACAAGGCCGCCCGTGTTTCACCACGGGCGGCCTTGCTCAAAAAGCAGGCAGAGATAATACCCGACCGCCTTGTGACAGACCGTAGGAAAACACCTCTAAGGTCTTCACGCCATTGGCCTTTTTCGGCCCCAAGGTTCCCCATGGCCCTCACCCTTGATGACGTGGCCCGTCTCGCCAAGCTGGCGCGACTGGCCCCCACGCCCGATCAGCAGGCCACGCTGCTGACGCAATTGAACGGCTTCTTCGAGCATGTCGAAGCCATGCGCGCGGTCGACACCCGCGGCGTGCAACCGCTGTACACCCCGCTGTCGGCCGTGCAGGAGGTCGCTCTGCGCCTGCGCGACGACGTCGTCACCGAGGGCAATCAGCGGGAGCTGAATCAGCGCTCCGCCCCGGCCGTCGAGGACGGTCTGTTCCTCGTGCCGAAGGTGATCGAATGAGTACGCCGCTGCACCAACTGGGCGTGGCCGAGGGCCTGGCGCTGCTGAACGGGAAGAAGCTCAGCAGCCGCGAATGGGTGGACGGGCTGCTCGCCCGCGAGGACGGCTATGGCGCCTTCCTGCACCTGGATGCCGACGGCGCCCGCGCCGCCGCCGATGCGGCCGACGCGCGCCGCGCCGCCGGCGATGCCGCGCCCTTGCTTGGCGTGCCGATGGCGCACAAGGACATCTTCGTCACCACGGCCCACCCGACGACCGCCGGCAGCAAGATCCTCGAGGGCTATCGCAGCCCCTTCGACGCCACCGTGGTCGCTCGCCTGAGCGCTGCCGGCGCACTCAGCCTGGGCAAGCTGAACTGCGACGAGTTCGCGATGGGCTCGGCGAACGAGAACAGCGCCTATGCCAAGGTGCTGAACCCCTGGGACCGCGCCCGCGTGCCCGGCGGCTCCTCCGGTGGCAGCGCCGCCGCAGTGGCGGCGCGCCTGCTGCCGGCCGCCACCGGCACCGACACCGGCGGTTCGATCCGCCAGCCGGCCTCGTTCACCGGCATCACCGGCATCAAGCCGACCTACGGGCGCTGCTCGCGCTACGGCATGATCGCCTTCGCCTCCAGCCTGGACCAGGCCGGCCCGATGGCCCGTTCGGCCGAGGACTGCGCGCTCTTGCTGCAGGCCATGGCCGGCTTCGACGAGCGCGACGCGACCTCGCTGCAGCAGGCCGTGCCCGACTGGCTCGCGCAGATGCGCGCGCAGGAGGGCAGCAAGCCCTTGAGCGGCCTGCGCATCGGCCTGCCCGCCGAGTTCTTTCCCGCCGCGCTGGACGCCGACGTGAACAGCGCGGTGCAGCAAGGCCTGAAGGCGCTGGAGTCGCTGGGCGCGACCCTGGTCAAGGTCAGCCTGCCGCGCACCGAACTCGCGATCCCGGTCTACTACCTGATCGCCCCGGCCGAGGCGAGCAGCAATCTGAGCCGCTTCGACGGCGTGCGCTACGGCCATCGCTGCGACAACCCGAAGGACCTGCTCGACCTGTACCAGCGCACGCGCACCGAAGCCTTCGGCCCTGAGGTGCAGCGACGCATCCTGATCGGCACCTATGTGCTGAGCCATGGCTACTACGACGCCTACTACCTGCAGGCGCAGAAGCTGCGTCGCATGATTGCCGACGACTTCCAGGCCGCGTTCAAGGACTGCGACCTCATCGCCGGTCCGGTCGCGCCCACGGTGGCCTGGAAGATCGGCGAGCAGGGCGACGACCCGGTCAAGGCCTACCTGGCCGACATCTTCACGCTGCCCGGCTCGCTGGCCGGCCTGCCCGGCATGAGCGTGCCGGTGGGCCTGGGCGCGAACGGCATGCCGGTCGGCCTGCAGCTGCTCGGCAATTACTTCGACGAAGGGCGACTGCTGCACACCGCGCACGCCCTGCAACTGGCGACGGACTGGCATCGCGCCGCTCCGCAGGGTGTCTGAGATGAACGCGCCTTCCCAACTCGTCCGCGGCTACGAGGTCGTGATCGGCCTGGAGAACCATGTCCAGCTGAGCACCGCCTCGAAGATCTTCAGCGGCAGCTCGACCGCCTTCGGCGCCGCGCCGAACACCCAGGCCTCGGCCGTGGACCTGGCGCTGCCCGGCACGCTGCCGGTGCTGAACCGCGGCGCCGTCGAGCGTGCGATCCGCTTCGGCCTGGCGGTCGGCGCGCATGTCGCGCCGCTGTCGATCTTCGCGCGCAAGAACTACTTCTACCCCGACCTGCCCAAGGGCTACCAGATCAGCCAGTACGAGATCCCGGTCGTGCAGGGCGGGCAGATCAGCTTCTACGTCGGCGATCGCAAGAAGACCGTCAACCTGACCCGCGCGCACCTGGAAGAGGACGCGGGAAAAAGCCTGCACGAGGACTTCCACGGCCAGAGCGGCATCGACCTGAACCGCGCCGGCACGCCGCTGCTGGAGATCGTGTCGGAACCCGAGCTGCGCTCGGCCGCGGAAGCCTGCGAGTACGCCAAGACCCTGCACGCGCTGGTGATGTGGCTGGGCATCTGCGACGGCAACATGCAGGAGGGCTCGTTCCGCTGCGACGTCAACGTCAGCGTGCGCAAGCCCGGCGAGCCCTTCGGCACACGGCGCGAAATCAAGAACCTGAACAGCTTCAAGTTCCTGATCCAGGCGGTGAACTACGAGGTCAACTGGCAGATCGACCGCATCGAGGACGGTCTGGCTATCCAGCAAGCCACCGTGCTGTTCAACCCGGACACCGGCGAGACGCGGGCGATGCGCAGCAAGGAGGACGCGGCCGATTACCGCTACTTCCCGGACCCCGACCTGCCGCCGCTGATGATCGGCGCCGACTGGGTCGAACGCGTGAGGACCGAGCTGCCCGAGCTGCCGGCGGTGATGGCGGCGCGCTTCGAGCAACAGGACGGTCTGCCCGCCTACGACGCGCAGATGATGACCGCCAGCCTGCCCGTGGCGCGCTACTACGAGGCGGCGCGCGACGCCTGCCAGGCGCCGAAGCTGGTCGCCAACTGGGTGATGGGTGAGATCTCGCGGCGCCTGAATGCCGAGGAGAACGACATCAGCGCCGCGCCGGTCGGTCCGGCCCTGCTCGCACGGCTGATCGGTCGCATCCAGGACGGCACGATCAGCAACAACGCGGCGCGGCAGGTCTTTGACGCGCTGTGGTCCGGCGAATCCGCCGATGTCGACGCCGTCATCGAGGCCAAGGGCTTGAAGCCGATGAGCGACAGCGGCGAGCTCGAGCGCATCCTCGACGAGGTGCTGGCCGCCAATGCCAAGTCGGTCGAGGAGTTCCGCGCCGGCAAGGACAAGGCGTTCAACGCCCTCGTCGGCCAGGCCATGAAGGCGACCAAGGGCAAGGCCAACCCCGGTCTGGTCAACGAGCTGCTGAAGAAGAAACTGGGCGCCGGCTGAGAAGCCTGCGCGCCCGCGCAGGCGGCGCGCCGGCTTGCGGCGAGGGCTGACGGCCCTAGTGCTTCGGTGCCGACGCCGGCGGCGTCGACTCGAGGTCCTTGCTGCTCGGCGGCGGACCCAGCGAGCCCGCCGGCGCGCCCGCCCAGAGCTTCTTCAGGCGGGCGAGCTCGACGTCGTAGCGCCGGTTCACGCGGGCACGTTCCTCGCCCTGCTGGCTGATGAACAGGCGCTGCGCCTCGGCGGCGGCATCGTTGGCATCGATCTGCTGCTTGAGCTTGGCCGGCAGCTGCTTGCCCTTGTAGAACTCGGCCTCGTCGTCGAGCGTCTTGCGCTCGCGGGCGAGGTCCTTGATGCGGGCCTCGCTGGCCGCGGTGGCCTTGACGATGTCGTCAAGCGCCGCCTGGCGCGCCGCGTCGTGGCGTGACTGGCGCGGGTAGCGCGCCAGCAGGTTGCGGTCGTGGCGCGTGGCATCGGCCTGCGCCGCCTTCTGTGCCGCCAGTTCGCGTTCGCGCAGCTCGGCCGCCGCGCGCTCCTCGATCGACATCGCCGGCGGCACCGAGGCGCGCACCGAGCCGTCGTTGCGGTGCAGGCGCTGCTCACGCGTCAGGCACTCGGGAATCGGTCGGTCGGAGGTCAGCTTGCGGCCGTCGGCGGTGGTGCAGCTGTAGATGCGGGCCGGCGGCGCCGGTGCCTGCGCCAGCGCCAGCGTGGCGCCGCACAGCAAGGCGATGGCGAGTGAGGGCCCGCGCATCAATCGACCCCGTAGCGCTGGCGGTAGGCGAGCACCGCGTCCGCATGGGCGCGGGCGCCGGGCTCGTCGCGCACATAGGCCAGCAGATCGGCCAAGGTGGCGATCGCATGCACCGCCAGGCCCTGCTCCTGCTGCACCTGCTGCACCGCCGACTGCGGCAGGTCGACGCCGTCGGCGACGCCGCGCTCCTGGCGGTCGAGCGCGATCGCCACCGCCACCGGCTCTCCTCCGGCGGCGCGGATCATCGCGATGCTCTCGCGCACCGAGGTGCCGGCGCTGATGACGTCGTCGACGATCAGCACCCGCTGGCCGGCCAGCGGCGCGCCGACCAGCACGCCACCCTCGCTATGGTCCTTGGCTTCCTTGCGGTTGTAGGCATAGGGCTTGTTGTGGCCGGCGCGGGCCAGCGCCATCGCCAACGCGGCGGCCAAGGTGATGCCCTTGTAGGCGGGGCCGAAGATGAGGTCGAAGCTGCCGACATGAGGCAGCAGCCGGCTGGCGTAGGCGCTGGCCAGTCGGTCCAGCTTGGCGCCGTCGTCGAACAGGCCGGCGTTGAAGAAATAGGGGCTGAGGCGCCCGGCCTTGGTCTTGCACTCACCAAAGCGCAGCACGCCGGCCTGCACGGCAAAGGCGATGAAGTCGTGGGCGGTGCGGTCGGAGGCCATGGCGTCGATTCTAGAAAGCAGACGTAAAAACGCCGCGCAGGGGCGCGGCGTTGTCCGGAGGGGAGAAACGCCTAGAACAGCGCCTTGAAGCTCACGCCATAAGTGCGCGGATCGTTGATGAAGCCGGTGAAGTTGTTGAAGTCGATGGCACCGGTGGTGCGGATCTGGTTCGTGATGTTGCGACCGAAGACCGCCGCCTCGTAGCGCCCGTCGCCAAAGATGTAGCCCAGGCGCAGGCCGCCCTCGGTCAGGCTCTTGCCGGTGAACTCCACCGAGTCATAGAGGAAGAAACCGACCTTGGAGCGATAGGCCCAGTCGGTGTAGACGTACAGCTCGTTGCCGTCACCGACCGCCCAGCTGTAGCGCAGGGTCAGGTTCAGCGTCGTCTTCGGTGCCTGTGGCAGCTGGTTGCCATTGATGTCGACGGTCGGCGCGAACTTGAAGTTGCCCGGGTTGGCCGGCACGGTGATGCGGTCGCGCAGCGTGCAGCCGTTGCCGCAAGCATCCACCTGCAGGTTCGGATCCTTGAACTTGACGTCGTTGTAGGAGCCGCCCAGCGTGATCAGCAGTTCCGGCACCGGCAGCAGCTCGAGGTTGAACTCGACGCCCTTGCCGGCGGTCTTCTTGGCGTTGATCAGGCGGTTGGCGTTGTTGCCGCCGCCGACCGCGGTCAGCTGCTGGTCCTTGACCTCGTAGTTGAAGACCGCGGCCGAGAAGCGCGCCTTGCGCTTCCACAGCTCGCTCTTCAGACCCAGTTCGAAGGAGCTGATGTCCTCGGGCTTGGCCTGGCTCTGCGGATTGAACTCGGCCGCCGGCTGGATCGACGAGGCGCGGAAACCGGTCGCGTAGCGGCCGTACAGCGTGGTGTCGCGGTCCAGCTTGTAGGACAGCGAGGCGTCCCAGTTCCACTTGCTGTCCGAGGTGTTCGCGGTGGTGCCGTTGAAGGCCTGCAGGCGCGCCGGGTTGCTCGTGGTCGTCGACAGGTCCTTCTTGTCCTGCGTGTAGCGCAGGCCGCCGCGCAGCTGCCAGCCGCCGCCGAGGTCCTGGTTGAAGTTGCCGAACAGCGCGTAGGCGCGGTTTTCCTGGTGCGTGGTGGTGGTCAGCGGCGTCAGCCAGTCCCTGGCCAGCACGTCGTACTCCTCGTCGAAGAAGTACAGGCCGGCCTGCCAACGGAAGCCGCCGCGCGCCGTGCTCTCCAGGCGGAACTCCTGGCTGAGCTGGCGGTGGTTGCGCAGCTCGTCCGAGGTCTCGACCGGGAACGGGATGAAGCCCGGGCCCATCTCCGGCAGGAAGCTGGCGCCATAGCCGCCGTCGATGTCGCCGCGCGAGAACGGCTTCACCGACTCGTAGCCGGTCCCCGCGTAGAGGTCGAAGCCATCCAGCGACCACTTCAGGCGGGCGCTGCCGCCGGTCTGGGTCAGGGTCTGCGCGTTGACGCCGTCAATGCTCATGCGATCCGGACGGAAGCCGGCGACCAGCTCGTTCGTGCCCGGCTGGATGATGTTGGCGCGGAACATCCGCGGACTGCCGTCGAGGTCGCGGTGGTGGATGTTGAACAGCGCGCTGAACTGCTTGTGCGGCTCGTACAGGGCCTGCAGGCGCACCGCGGTGTCACGATAGCCCTCGGTCTCCTTGGTCGGGCCGGCGGCGTAGGTGTTCTTCACCCAGTCGTCGCGACGCTGCATCAGCGCCGACACGCGCGCCGACCAGTCGCCGCCCAGCGGCAGGTTGAAGGCGCCCTCCAGGTTCAGCGCGCCGTAGCGGCCTGCGCTGATGCTGGCGTAGCCGTCCTGCGTCTTGCCCGGCTTGACCGAATCGAACTTGACGACGCCGGCCGGCGTGTTGCGGCCGAACAGCGTGCCCTGCGGACCGGCGATGACCTCGACCGCCTTCAGGTCGAACACCGGGAAGCCCTTCAGGATCGGGTTCTCCTGCACGACGTCGTCATAGACCACCGACACCGGCTGGCTGGCATTGAGGCGGAAGTCGGTGTTGCCGTAGCCGCGGATGTAGAAGCGCGGGTAGGCGCGGCCGAAGCTGGACTCGATGTTCAGGCTGGGCACACGGCCGCTGAGGAAGCGCACGTCCTGACCGCCGGAGGCGAGCACGTCGAGCTTGTCGCCGCTGACCTGCGACACCGCATTGGGCACGTCCTGGATGCGTTCGACACGGCGCTCGGCGGTGATGACGACGGTGTCGAGCTGGGTCTTGTCCTTGGCGGCTGGCGCGTCCTGGGCCAGTGCCGGCAGGGCGGCGGCCAGGGACAGAGCGAGCAGGGTCAAGCGGTGGGCCATGCGTTTTCTCCGGCGGATCGGAATGAAGCTGGGCGTCAGGCCCAGGGTTGCCCCGGATGCTAGCCAGGGCGGCGCACGCCACGGCAATTGGCCATGCTTCTGTGTCAGCAGCAGGACAGTTTGCGGCGCCGCCTGTTGCGCCGGCGCATCGAGAGCACCGCCGGCATACTGCGCCGCCCGTCATCCAACGCCCTGCCATGCGCCTGATCACCGCCAACCTCAACGGCATCCGCTCCGCCGCTTCCAAGGGCTTCTTCGACTGGCTGAAGGCGCAGAAGGCCGACCTCGTCGGCGTGCAGGAAGTCAAGGCGCAGGCCGAGGCGGTGCACAGCAAGCTCGACAGCTGTGGCCGGCTGCGCGGCCACTTCCATTACGCGCAGAAGAAGGGCTACTCCGGCGTCGGCCTGTTCCTGCACGAGGAGCCGAGCGAGATGCGCATCGGCTACGGCTCCAGCGAGTTCGATCTCGAGGGCCGCTGGGTCGAGGCGCGCTATGACAAGCCCGGTCGCAAGCTCAGCATCATTTCCTGCTACTTCCCGAGCGGCTCCAGCGGCCCCGAGCGCCAGGCGGCGAAGTTCCGCTTCCTCGCCGAGATGGCGCCGCACCTGCAGGCACTGAAGGCCGAGCGCGAGTTCATCCTCGTCGGCGACGTCAACATCGCGCACAAGCCGATCGACCTGAAGAACTGGAAGGGCAACCAGAAGAACAGCGGCTTCCTGCCCGAGGAACGCGCCTGGCTGGACGAGCTCTTCGGCAAGACCGGGCTGGTCGACGTGTTCCGCACGCTGAACCAGAAGGAAGAGCAATACACCTGGTGGAGCCAGCGCGGTCAGGCCTGGGCGAAGAACGTCGGCTGGCGCCTGGACTACCAGATCGCGACGCCCGGCATCGCGGCCACCGCGAAGAAGGAAAAGATCCACCTCGAGCCGCGTTTCTCCGACCACGCGCCGCTGATCATCGACTACGACTTCAGTCTTTGAAAGCGCTGTCAAAGCCGGACTGAGCGGCGACAATTTGCCGCTGATGCGCGCCACCCCTCCCACACCCAAGCTCTGGCCGCTGCTGTGGCCGTTGTTCCTCGAACTGCTGCTGGGCATGGCTGTGGGGCTGGTGGCGACGGCGCTGGCGGCGCGCGTGTCCGACGCCGCGGCTGGCGCGTTCGCGCTGGCCAACCAGCTCAGCGCGACGCTGTTCATCGTCTTCCGCATCATCGGCGCCGGCATCGGCGTCGTCATCACGCAGGCCCTGGGCAGCGGCAACCGCGACGCCGCCGACGCGCTGGCCCGGGCCGCGCTCGGCGCCAGCAGCTTCATCGGCGCCGGCTGCGCGCTGCTGGCACTGATCGGGGCGGCGCCGCTGCTGCGCCTGCTGCAGGCCCCGGCCGAGCTGCTGCCGCTGGGCGCGCCCTTCCTGCAATGGCTCGCGCCGGCACTGCTGCTCGACGCCTGGAACGCGAGCATGGGGTCGGTGATGCGCGCGCATCTGCGCGCCCGCGACTCGCTGATGGTGCTGGTGGCGCAGAACGCGGTGCAGCTGCTGCTGGCACTGCTGTTGATGCCGACGCACGGGCTGATCGGATTCGCCTGGGCGGTGATCGCCAGCCGGCTGCTGACCCTGGGGCTGCATGTGCTGCTCTGGCACTGGCGCCTGGGCCTGCACCCGGTGGCGGCCGACTGGTGGCAATGGCGGCGCCAGCAGGTGGCGGCGATGCTGCACATCGGGCTGCCCGGCGCCGCCGAGAACATCGCCTGGCGCCTCGCCTTCATGGTCAGCATGGCGGTGGTGGCGCAGATGGGCAGCGCGGCACTCGCCGCCCATGCCTATGTCAGCCAAGTGATGCACTGCGTGCTGCTGGGCGGACTGGCGATCGGGCTGTCGATGGAGATCCTGATCGGCCACCTGATCGGCGCCGGCCGCCTGCGCGAGGCCGACCGCCTGCTGCGTCGCTCGCTGCGCATGGGCCTGATCAGCGCGCTGCTGCTGGCCGGGGCGGCGGCGCTGGCCGGACCCTGGATCCTGGCCGCCTTCACGCGCGACGCGCAGATCGCCGCCACCGGCGTCACGCTGCTCTGGCTCACCGTGCTGCTGGAGCCGGGGCGCACCTTCAACCTCGTCGTCATCAACGCGTTGCGCGCCGCCGGCGACGCGAGGTACCCGGTGATGGTCGGCGCCGGCTCGATGCTGCTGGTGCTGGCCGGCGGCAGCTGGCTGTTCGGCCAGCTGTTCGGCTGGGGACTGATCGGGGTCTGGATCGCCTACATCGCCGACGAGTGGCTGCGCGGGCTGCTGATGTGGCGGCGCTGGGCGCGGCTGGACTGGCTGCCGATGGCGCGCGCCTCGCGGCGGCGCCTGCGGCGACTGCACGCAGGAGACTGAATGCTCAAGACCCTCGCCCTTGCCACCGCCCTGCTGACCGGCACGGCACAGGCCCAGGAGTCGTTCACGCTGCAGCAGCTGGCACCCGGCGTCTACGCGCTCATCGACCGCGGCGGGCGTGCCGGCGCCAACGCCGGCGTGGTCATCGGCCGCGACGCGATCGCGGTCATCGACAGCCTCTACCAGCCAGAGGCGAGCCGCGAGTTGCTGGCGCGGGTCCGCCAGCTCAGCCCGCTGCCGATCCGCTACCTAATCAACACCCACCATCACATCGACCATGTCGGCGGCAACCGCTTGTTGGCCGACGCCGGCGCCACCGTGATCGCGCAACGCCAGGTGATGGGCTGGCTGCATGGCGAGAACCTTCGCCTGCTCGGCGGCGAACGCATCAGCGACGAGCAGCGAGCCCGCGTCGACGGCCTGCTGCCGCCGCAGCTGGGCTACGAGGGCACGCTGCGCATCGATCTCGGCGACCGCCAGCTGCTGTTGCAGCATCGCCTCGGCCACACCGGCGGCGACACCGTGGTCACGGTATCGGATGCCGCCGTGGTCTTCATGGGCGACCTGCTGTGGCGGGCGGCGATCCCGAATCTCGTCGACGCACGGACCGAGGACTGGACGCAAACCCTGGACGCCTACGCGACGATGGACGCGACGACGCGTTTCGTTCCCGGCCATGGCGGCGTGGCCACACCGGCCGATGTGCGCGACTTCGCCGCCTACCTGCGGCAGCTGCGCAGCACCGTGCAGGCAGCCGGCAGCGACAGTGAGCGCGCGCTGGCCCAGCTGCGCCTGCAGTTCGGCGCGCTGGCCTACTTCAAGGGCCTGGCCGCCGCCAATGTGCGCGACATGCAGTCCGAGCTCGCCGGCACGAAACGCGTGCCGCCGCGCTCAGATTGAACGCCTGGTCAGTGCCAGCAGCGCCAGGCTGGCCGGATCGCCGGCCGCCTCTAGGCCGTCCATCAGTCCCTGCAGATCGCGCGGCGCGCGGTTCTGGCCGAGCTTGAACTTGGCCTCGATGCGCTCGACCGACAACTCGGCACCGACCAGCACGCGCAGCAGCTGGTCGACGAAACCCGGCGCCGCGTCGGCCAGCTGCCATGGCCGGGCCTGCGCCGCCTCCTGCTGACGCGTCAGGGCACTCATCTGAGTGCGCACCCAGTCGGCGTCGTCGCGCAGCACCAGGCGGCCATGCACCTGCACGAAGGCGTAGTTCCAGGTCGGCACCATGCGCTCGGTCTCGGCCTTGCTCGGATACCAGTTTGGCGAGATGTAGGCACTCGGGCCCTGGAAACTCACCAGCACCGGCATCGAGCCGGCCGTCAACGACTTGGCCAGCGGGTTGACGCGCGGCAGATGGGCCTGCAGGCGCAGTGGCTCGGCGTCGGCGATCAGCCAGGGCAGCGGCGTGGCCTGCAGGCCGTCGGCGTCCTGCCAGGTCACCTGGCCCAGCACCTGGCTGCGGATCAGTGCCAATGCCTGCTCGTCGCTGGCTGCGAAGTCCTTCGGGATGTACATATCAGCCCCTGACCACCCGGTCGCGCCCCTCGGCCTTGGCCAGGTACAGCGCCGCATCGGCGCGCGCCAGCACCTGCTGCGGATCGCTGTCGTCCTCGCGGGCCACCGCCAAGCCGATCGAAACGGTCATCGTCATCGCTTCGCCCAGCGTGTCGCGACCGAAGCTGAGGTCGGCCCTGCGCAGGCGTTCGGCGGTCTGCCGGGCTTCCTCCAGCGAGACACCGCCCTGCACGACGCAGAACTCCTCGCCGCCCAGCCGCGCCGAGAGGTCGTAGGGGCGAAGGTGCTGGCGCAGCACCTGGCCGAGATGGCGCAAGGCGGCGTCACCGGCGGCGTGGCCATGGGTGTCGTTGATCTGCTTGAAGAAGTCGATGTCGATGACCAGCACCGCCAACGGGCTGCCCAGGCGGCGGTGGCGCTCCCATTCCTGCGCCAGCGCCGGTGCGAAGCCGCGGCGGTTCGCCAGTCCGGTCAGCGGGTCGGTCGACGCCTGCTGATCCAGCTCCTCGAGCAGGTGACCGGCGTGCAGCGCCAGGAAGCCGAAGGCCAGCGCCATCGCCGCGAAGCTGTTCAGCATGATCGCCAGCACATGGGTCTGGCTGGCGGCCTGCAGGCTGCTGCCGCCGCTGACCGGATCGTTCAGCGTCAGCACGATGCGCAGCAGGCCGAGCAGGGTCTGCAGCCCATGGGCGCCGACCGGCAGCGCCAGCACCGCCCAGCCCAGGCGCCGGCGCTGTCCGGCCAACAGCGCGGCGCTGGCCAGCGACAGCGCCGCCAGCGTGCTGTTGAAGACCAGCACGCGCACCGGGTAGTCGTTGTCCACATAGGTGAACCAGGCATAGGTCAGCAGCTGCAGCAGCGTCAGCCCGACCATCGCCCGCCAGGGCACCGCCTGGCCGAACAGGCGCTGGTAGCCGCTGATCGTGAACAGCAGATTGCCCAGCAGCATCAGGTTCGCCATCACCACGGTCAGCAGATCGGGGGCGGCGCCGCGCAGCCCGAACAGCAGCATGCCGACGAAGGTGCTGATCAGCGCTGCCGACCAATGCCAGAGGTAGGAGCGCCGCTCGCGCCAGGCAAGCAGAGCCGTGCCCAGCGTGATGACCGCCGTCAGCAGACCGGCGAACAGCAGGACGGTGGGCAGGTGCAGCGTCATCAGTCGAGCAGCGGCGCCAGGGCACGGCGGGCTGCCCCCTCGTCGAGACCGCAGCGCCGGGCCCAGTCACGCAGCTGATCGTCGGCGATGCGGCCGACGTTGAAGTAGCGCGCCTCCGGGTGAGCGAAATAGAAGCCCGAGACGCTGCTTGCCGGTTGCATGGCCATGGAATCGGTCAGCGACAGGCCGATGGCCTCGGCGTGCAGCACACGCAGCAGGTCCTTCTTCACCAGGTGATCGGGACAAGCCGGGTAGCCGGGCGCGGGTCGGATGCCGCGGTAATGCTCGGCGATCAGTTCCTCGTTGCTCAGCTGCTCGCCCTCGGCATAGCCCCAGAACTCGGTGCGCACGCGCTGGTGCAGGCGCTCGGCAACGGCTTCGGCCAGCCGGTCGGCCAGGGCCTTGAGCAGGATCGCGCTGTAGTCGTCATGCTGGGCGAGGAACTCGGCCTCCTTGGCCGGTACGCCATGCACGGTGACGGCGAACAGGCCGAGATGGTCCTGCGGATGGCCGAGTTGCATCGGCGCGACGAAATCGGCCAGGCAGCGGTTCGGCCGGCGCACGCCGTCGACGACCGGACGCTCGCTTTGCACGCGCAGGCCATGCCAGCTCATCAGCTGCTGGCCCGCCGTGTCGTAGATCGCGATGTCGTCGTCATTGACCTGGGCCGCCGGGTAGAGCGCGAACACGCCGTCGGCCCGCAGCCAGCGACCGGCGACGATCTTCTGCAGCATCGCCTGGGCGTCGGCGAACACCTTCTTCGCCTGGTCGCCGACGACCTCGTCGTCAAGGATCGCCGGGTAGGGACCGGCGAGGTCCCAGGTCTGGAAGAACAGCCCCCAGTCGATGCAGGCGACCAACTCCTGCAACGGGTAGTTCTCCAGCACGCGACGGCCGACAAAGCGCGGTGTGGCGAGGCGGTCGAAGTCCAGCTTCTCCTTGTTCGCGCGCGCCTGCTCCAGGGTCACGAGCGGCGTCTGCTTCTGGCTGGCATGCAGCTCACGAACGCGCTGGTAATCGGCCTGGATCTCGGCGAGATAGGCGCCGCGGCGCTCGGGGCTGAGCAGCTCGGAGCAGACCGAGACCGAGCGCGACGCATCGGGCACGTAGACGATCGGCCCCTCGTACTTCGGCGCGATCTTCACCGCCGTGTGCACGCGGCTGGTCGTCGCGCCACCGATCAGCAGCGGAATGCGGGCGTCGCGGAAATGCGGGTCGGCCTGCATCTCGGCGGCGACATGCTGCATCTCCTCGAGGCTGGGCGTGATCAAGCCCGACAGGCCGATGATGTCGGCCCCTTCGGCCTTGGCGCGGGCCAGGATCTCATGGGCCGGCACCATCACGCCCATGTTGACGACCTCGTAGTTGTTGCACTGCAAGACGACGGTGACGATGTTCTTGCCGATGTCATGCACGTCGCCCTTGACGGTGGCGATGACGATCTTGCCCTTGGCGCGCACATCGGCCCCGGCCGCCTCCATCTGGCGCTTCTCCTCCTCGATGTAGGGGATCAGGTGGGCGACCGCGGACTTCATCACGCGCGCCGACTTCACCACCTGAGGCAGGAACATCTTGCCGGCGCCGAACAGATCGCCGACGACGTTCATGCCGGCCATCAGCGGGCCTTCGATGACATGCAGCGGCCGCCCGCCCCGGGCCTTGATGGCCTGCCAGGCTTCCTCGGTGTCGTCGGTGATGAAGTCGGTGACGCCGGCCACCAGCGCGTGCTTGAGCCGCTCCTCCACGCTGCCGGCACGCCAGGCCAGGCGCGCGCTGTCATCCTTGGCGGCGCCCTTGACCGCGTCGGCCACCTCGAGCAGGCGCTCGGTCGCATCGGCGCGGCGGTTCAGCACCACGTCCTCGACACGTTCACGCAGGCCGGCTTCCAGTACGTCGTAGACGCCAAGCTGGCCGGCGTTGACGATGCCCATGTCCATGCCGGCCTGGATCGCGTGGTACAGGAAAACCGTGTGGATGGCTTCGCGCACAGGCTCGTTGCCGCGGAAGCTGAACGAGACGTTCGACACGCCGCCGCTGACCTTGGCGCCGGGCAGGTTCTGCTTGATCCAGCGCGTCGCCTCGATGAAGTCAACGGCGTAGTTGGCGTGCTCCTCGATGCCGGTGGCGATGGCGAAGATGTTCGGGTCGAAGATGATGTCCTCGGGCGGGAAGCCGATGCCCATCAGCGCGTCGTAGGCACGACGGCAGATGTCCTTGCGTCGCTGCAGGCTGTCGGCCTGGCCCTGCTCGTCGAAGGCCATCACCACGGCGGCGGCGCCATAGCGCTTGACCAGCTTCGCCTGGCGCAGGAACTCGGCCTCGCCCTCCTTCAGCGAGATCGAGTTGACGATGCCCTTGCCCTGCAGGCAGCGCAGGCCGGCCTCGATGACCTCCCGTTTCGACGAGTCGACCATCACCGGCACACGGGCGACGTCGGGCTCGCTGGCGCACAGGCTGAGGAAGCGCACCATCGCCGCCTTCGAGTCCAGCATCGCCTCGTCCATGTTGACGTCGATGATCTGGGCGCCGTTCTCGACCTGCTGGCGCGCCACCGACAGCGCCTCTTCGTACTGACCGCCGAGAATCAGGCGGGCAAATGCCTTGGAACCGGTGACGTTCGTGCGCTCGCCCACGTTGACGAACAGGCTGCCGGGTCCAACAGTCATCGCTTCGAGACCGGACAGCTTCAAGGGCGGGGGATTGGGATGCATCTGGAGGCCACGCAGGCGTAAAAGGCCCGCAAAAGTGCCGCGGATTCTAGAAAGCCCCCCCTCCAGGCCCGTCACACCCTGCCGACAATCATCAAGTGGATCTGGTTCGCCTCCCCCCCAATGCCCTGAAGCCCGGCCAACGCCTGCAGTTCTCGCTGCGCGATGCCAGCGGCAAGCTGCTGTTCGCCAGCGGTACCGTGCTGCCGGCCAGCGACGCCGTGCGCGAGCTGCTCGCCCGTGGCGCCTACACCCAGGTCTACGAGACCGAGGCCTACCGCCGCGAAATGACCGAGCGCACCCATGCCATGCTGCACCAGGGCACGGCAACGCTGGGGGAGATCGCCAAGCTGCAGGCAGACTTCGGCGGCGAGCGCCCGCGCGGACCGCTGCCGCAGAGCGAGCTCGAGCATTGGCGCGAGTTGCAGCAGCGCGCCCACCAGCTGCTGAAGGATCCGTCGGGCGACAACTTCCTCGAACGCTTCGGTGCGCTGCGCCAGGAAGCGCTGGAGCGGCTGCAACGCCATCCCGACCAGAGCCTGATGCTGCTGGTTCACGACGCCAGCCAGGAGCTCAGCCAGTACACCGCCCGCCACGGGCTGCTGTGCATGGCACTGTGCCAGCTGGTGTCCGACCGCCTCGATTGGTCGAACGACGATCAGCAGGCGCTGACCAGCGCGGCGCTGTCGATGAACCTCAGCCTCGGTCTGCTGCAGGACCGGCTGGCCCAGCAGCGTGAAGGCCTGTCGGCCGAGCAGCAGCGCCTGCTCAGCGGGCACGGCGACCGCGCCGCCGACACCCTGGCGCGCCTGGGCGTCAGCGACGAGGCCTGGCTGCTCGCGGTGCGTCTGCATCACGACACCGGTCCTGGTCCGCTGCAGGGTCGGGGCCGCGGGGAGCGGCTCGGGCGGCTGCTGCATCGCATCGACATGTTCGCCGCCCGCCTGTCGCCACGCAGCGCCCGCAAGGCGCAGGCCGGCGCGCAGGCGGCACGCGCGATCTTCCTCGACGAGCTCAAGCAGCAGGACGAGGCCGGTGCCGCCCTCATCAAGTCGGTCGGTCTGTATCCGCCCGGCAGCTTCGTGCGCCTGGCCAATGGCGAGGAAGGCATCGTCATCAAGCGGGGCACCAGTGCCACCGAGCCGCTGGTTGCCGCGCTGATCGGTAAGAGCGGCTCGCCGCTGACCGAGCCGGTGCCGCGCGATACCCGCCTGGCGAGCCAGGCCATCACGCACAGCCTCGCCCCTCACGAGCTGCGGCTGCGTCTGTCGATCGAGAAGCTGGTCCGGCTGTACGCATGAGGATCTGGCTCGTCCTGCTGCTGGCCTTCGCGCTGCGGCCGGCGGCCGCGGCCGCGGTGTGGCGCTTGGGGACCGTTGAGCTGCCGCCCTCGATCAGCGAGAAGGCGCCGAATCAGGGCTATTACGCGGTGCTGCTGCGCCGGGTGCTGCAGGAGCTCGACGCGCAGGCGCAGTTCGTGTTCCTGCCGCCGCAGCGTGCGTTTCAACTGGCGGTGAACGGCGAACTCGACGGGGTGCTGCCCTACAAGCGCACCGCCGAGCGCGAGAAGCTGTTCTGGTTCAGCGATCCGTTCTTCACCGCCAAGGTGAGGGTGTTCCTGCGCGCCGATGACGGCTGGGACCCGGGTCAGGCCGCCGATCTGCGCAGCCAGCTGGGCTGCACGCTGCAAGGGGCTCAGGCGCCCGACGTGCTGCAGCTGGAAGTCGACGCGCAGCGCGTGCCCTTGCAGCGGGTGACGCAGATCGAGGCCTGCTTCAGGATGCTGCAGCTGGGACGGGTGCGCTTCGTGATCGCCGGTCAGAACACCGGCGGATCGGCTGCCAAGCTGCTCCGGAACGAGGGCCTGCGCATCCGCATGGCGCACTTCGTTGTCGCCGAGGAGCCGGTCCATCTGGCACTGAGCCGCAAGCTGCCGCAGAGCGAGGCGCGCCTGCGGGCCTTCAATCAGGCACTGCGCAAGTTGAAGGCGCAGGGCGTGATGCAGGCGTTGGAAACCCAGCATGTGCCGCTGCCGCCGCCGCTCGAGTGAGCGGCCGCGGGCGGCTCAGGCGGCTTCGAGCAGCCCGCTGAACAGCGCGTTCGGGCGCGGCAGGTAGCGCCCGACCTGGGCGGCGATTGCCGCCACATGAGCCGGCGTGGTGCCACAGCAGCCGCCGGCGATGTTCAGCAGGCCGCGGGCGGCGAACTCACCAACCAGGCGGCCGGTGATCTCCGGGGTTTCGTCGAAGCCGGTGTCGCTCATCGGGTTGGGCAGGCCGGCGTTCGGGTAACAGGAGATCGGCGTGTCGCTGGCGGCCTGTGCGAGCTCCTCGAGGTAGGGCCGCATCAGGCTGGCGCCGAGCGCGCAGTTCAGGCCCACCGCGATCGGCTTGGCATGGCGCACGGAGTGCCAGAAGGCGGTCACGGTCTGGCCGGACAGGATGCGGCCCGAGGCATCGGTGACCGTGCCGGAGATGATCACGGGCAGGCGCTCGCCCGTGGCCTCCATCAGTTCATCGAGCGCGAACAGCGCCGCCTTGGCGTTCAGCGTGTCGAAGATGGTCTCGACCAGGAACAGGTCGCAGCCGCCATCGAGCAGGCCCCGGGCCTGCTCGAGATAGGCCGCGCGCAGCTGCTCGAAGTCGACATTGCGGGCGCCGGGGTCGTTGACGTCGGGGCTGATGGAGGCGGTGCGCGGCGTCGGGCCAAGCGCCCCGGCGACGAATCGCGGCTTGTCGGGCGTGGCGTACTTGTCGCACGCGGCGCGGGCGAGCTTCGCCGCCTCGACGTTCAGTTCGTAGGCGATGCCGGCAAGGTCGTAGTCCTCCTGGGCGATCGAGGTGGCGCCGAAGGTGTTGGTCTCGATCAGGTCGGCGCCGGCGGCCAGGTACTGCTCATGGATCTCGCGGATGACATCGGGCCGAGTCAGCTGCAACAGGTCGTTGTTGCCCTTCAGGTCCTTGCCGTGACCGGCAAAGCGGGCGCCGCGGAAGTCGGCCTCGCTCAGCTTGTAGCGCTGGATCATGGTGCCCATCGCGCCATCCAGCACCAGGATGCGCTGGTGCAGCAGATGGGGCAGGTTGGCGGCGCGGGTGTAGGCGGGCAGGGAGCTCATGCCCGCGATTGTTTCACTCGCCCCTCACGCGGCCATCTGGGTCTGCAGATAGTTCTGTTCGCCGACGGTGGACACCAGCTCCAGCTGCGTCTCGATGTGGTCGATGTGTTCCTCGGTGTCGTCGAGGATATCGGTGAGCAGATCGCGGCTGACGTAGTCGCGCACCGTTTCGCAATGGGCGATCGCCTCTCTTAGGTGCGCATGGGACGCCTTCTCAATCTGCAGGTCGCAGCGGAGCGTCTCGACGGCGTCTTCGCCGATGTAGAGCTTGCCCAGATCCTGCAGATTCGGCAGGCCCTCCAGCATCAGCACGCGCTCGATCAGGCGGTCGGCGTGCTTCATCTCCTCGATCGACTCCTCGTACTCGTGCTTGGCCATCCTCGCGAGGCCCCAGTTCTTCAACATGCGCGCATGCAGGAAGTACTGGTTGATGGCGGTCAGCTCCAGCTTTAGCTGCTGGTTCAGGTGGGTGATGACTTGGGCGTCGCCTTGCATGGGGAGCTCCTGGGCGGGGGATGACCGGAGTATCTGCCTGGGAAAAGCTATCGCCAACTCTGCCGAGATAGATGAGCACAGACTTGCCAATGAGAACGATTCGCATTAGCATGCGGCCATCATGATCGTTTGTGTCTGCCACCGCGTCTCCGACCGCGACATCCGTCGCCAGGTCACGTCGGGCTGCCCCAGCTTCGACGCTTTGCAGGACGAGTTGCGCGTCGCCACCGCCTGCGGCGCCTGCCATGACTGCGCCTGCGCGGTCTACGAGGACGCGCTGCAGGCCGCCAGCCAGCCCGGCGTGCGCGTGATCCCCGTGCTGCTGGCCGCCTGAGTCCCATCCCGTGCAGACCCCCAAGCCACCCGCCGTGCCGCCGGCACCGCCACCCCAACAGCGCCGCTGGTCCAGCCAGCAGCTGTTCGGCGGCGCCAGCACCGTCATCGAGATCGAGCACCAGCAGCAGATCTACCAGCTGCGCCAGACCGCGCAAGGCAAGCTGATCCTGACCAAGTAAGCCCCTTCCCTACCGCCGCGCCAGCCCGCCGTCGCCAGCCAGCGCTCTCCTGACCCGGAGTTCCTGTGCTGATGAAAACAACGACCGCGCTGGCCGCGGCCCTGGCCTGTGCCTGCCCGGCATTCGCCCAAGAAGCCCCCACCGAGCTGCCCGAGCTCACCAATACCGCGACGCGCACCGAGCGCCGCGTGGACGAGACGCCGGCCACGGTCAGCACCCACCGCCTGCCGGCCGGCACGCGGGACCTGAAGGATTTGCTGCGCAACGAGGTCGACCTCAGCGTGCGCGGCGCCAACCCGCGCTTCGGTCTGGCGGCGGGCGCCAGCGGCCGCGTCGGCAACGAGGGCATCAACATCCGCGGCCTGGAAGGCAACCAGGTGCTGCTGCTGATCGACGGCATCCGACTGCCGCAGAGCTTCAGCTTCGGGCCCTTCGTCACCGGTCGCGCCGGGCTCTTGAACATCGAGGGTGCCGCCGGCGCCGAGGTGCTGCGCGGACCGGCCTCGACCTCCTTCGGCTCCGACGGCCTGGCCGGCGCCCTGGCGCTGCGCACGTTGGAAGCCAAGGACTTGCTGGGGGAGCGCAAGAGCTTCGCCGCCCGCGCGCAGCTCGCCGCGCACAGCGGCGACGACGGCGTCGGACTGAATCTGGCCGGCGCCTGGAAGACCGATGGCATCGACTGGCTGCTGCAGGGCGCGACGCGGCGCTCGCAAGAAACCGAGACGCAGGGAGCGAACCGCGCCGAGAACGCCACGCGCACCGCGCCCGATCCGCTGGACCGCGAGCGCCACAGCCTGCTCGCCAAGCTCGGTCTCGCGCTCGGCCCCACGCAGCGCCTGCAGGCCACCGTCGAGGGCGTGCACCAGCAGGATCGCTGGGACATGCTGTCGGCGCGCTCGGCCACCGTGCGGAAGCTGGACGCCGATGACCGCAGCCGCCGCGAGCGCGCGTCGCTGGCCTGGAGCCTGGACGATCTGAACGCGGCGCTGATCCAGCAGGCCAGCATCCATGTCTACCGGCAGCGTTCCGAGATTCGCCAACAGGCACTCGAGGACCGCACGCCGGCGGTCGACCGCGAGCGCGACAACCGCTACGAGGAGGCGCTGACCGGCCTGTCGGCGCAGGCGCAAAGCAGCCAAGGCGCGCATCGCTTCAGCGCGGGCCTGGATGCCAGCCGCAACACCATCAGCGCGCTGCGCGACGGCGTCACGCCGGGCGTTGGCGAGAGCTTCCCGGTCAAGCCGTTCCCCGACACCGATTACCGGCTGATCGGCGCCTTCGTGCAGGGCGAGCTGAACTTCGGTGTGCTGCAGGCGGTGCCAGCGCTGCGCTACGAGCGCTTCAGCCTCAGCCCCTCCTCGAACGGCTACAGCGGCGAGATCGTCAAGCTCAGCGACGCCGCCGTGACGCCGCGCCTGGGCCTGCTCTGGCGCGCGTCGCCGGTCTTCGTGCCCTATCTGCAATGGGCGAAGGGCTTCAAGGCGCCGACGCCGACCCAGGTCAATAGCGCGTTCAGCAACCTGGTCCACGGCTATACCTCGATCGGCAACCCGAACCTGAAGGCGGAGCAGGCCGACAGCCGTGAACTCGGGCTGCGCGGCGAAGCCGGCGCCTGGCGCTGGCAGCTCGCGGTCTACGACAACGAGTACCGAGACTTCATCAGCCAGGAGACCGTGGGCGGCACCGGCGCACCCGGCGATCCGCTGATCTTCCAGTCGATCAATCTGGCCGGCGCGCGCATCCATGGCCTCGAAGCGCGCATGAACTGGCAGCCCAGCGCGGCATGGCGGCTCGGCCTGAAGCTGGCGACGACGCGTGGCGATGCCGAGGTCGACGGCCTCAAGCGCCCGCTGGACAGCGTCGAGCCGGCCAAGCTCGGCCTGGATCTGCGCCAGCAGCTGGGCGCCTGGCACTGGCAGGCCAGCCTGCTGCATGCGCGCGCCAAGTCGCCATCGCGCATCGCCGCCGCCAACAGCTTCGCCCCCGGCGCCTACACGGTGCTGGACCTCGCCGGCGGCTGGCAGATCACGCCGACCTGGTCGCTGCAGGCGCGCATCGACAACGCCACCGACCGCACCTACTGGCGCTGGTCGGACGCCCGCGGCCTGCCGGCCAACAGCAGCACGCTGGATGCCTTCAGCGCCCCCGGCCGCCAGTTCGGCCTGGTGCTGCAAGCCCAAATCTGAGGAGAAGCCCATGGAACTGCGCACCGCCTACCAACAAGCCCGCGCCGCAGGCGGCACCCGCCACCGCGACATCGCCGCCAGCCTGGGCGTCAGCGAGGGCCAGCTGATCGATGCCCATGTCGGCGCCGCTGCCGATGGCCTGCAGGCGCAGCGCCTGCGCGGCCCGTTCCCGCAACTGCTGTCCGAGCTGAAGGACTGCGGCGATCTGATGGCGCTAACGCGCAACACCGCCTGCGTGCACGAACGCACCGGCGTCTACGACAAGCTCAGCCACCAGGGCGAGCCGGGCGTTGAAGTCGGCCTGGCCCTGGGCGAGGAGATCGATCTGCGCATCTTCTACCGCCACTGGCATGCCGGCTACGCGGTGCGCGAGGGCGACAGCCAGAGCCTGCAGTTCTTCGACGCCAGCGGCTTGGCCCTGCACAAGATCTTCATCCGGCCGGGCACGGAGATGGCCGCCTGGCAGGCGCTGCGCCTGCGCTGGTCCGACATCGCCGCGCCGGCACCGCGCTGGCAGGAAGCCGAGCCCAAGCCCGCAGCGCCGCTGGCGCAGGCCGACGGCGACGCATTCCGCGCCGACTGGGCCGCGCTGCGCGACACCCACGAGTTCCTCGGCCTCTTGAAGAAGCACGGCCTGCGCCGCGTCGACGCGCTGCGCCTCGCCGACCCCGCCTATGCGCAGCGCCTGGACGCCACCGCCGCCCGCGTGCTGCTGCAAGGTGCGGCCGGCAACGGCACGCCGATCATGGTCTTCACCGGCAACCCCGGCATGATCCAGATCCATAGCGGACCCGTGCAGCGCATCGCGGTGATGGGACCCTGGCTGAACGTGCTCGACCCGCGCTTCAATCTGCATCTGCGCGAGGACCTGATTGCCGAAGCCTGGGCGGTGCGCAAGCCCACCGTCGACGGCCTAGTCAGCTCGCTGGAGCTCTACGACGCGGACGGCGAGCTGATCGCGCAGTTCTTTGGCCAGCGCAAGCCCGGCAGCCCCGAGCGCTGCGCCTGGCGCCAGCTGCTCGACAGCCTGGTGCAGGAGCCGGTGTGGAGCGTGGAAAGCACCGGGTGCGCGGCATGAAGCGCCGTTCGCTCGCCCCGCTGCTGCTGGCGCCCTGGCTCGCGCAGGCACAGAGCCCGCAGCGCGTCGTCAGCATCGGCGGCGCGATCACCGAAACGATCTACGCGCTGGGCGCCGAGCGCCTGCTGGTCGGCGTCGACTCGACCTCCTTCTTCCCGGCCGCGGCGGCCAAGCTGCCCCAGGTCGGCTATGCGCGCACGCTGTCGGCCGAGGGCCTGCTGGCGCTTGCGCCGCAGCTGCTGATCGCCGGCAGCGAGGCCGGTCCGCCGCTGGTGCTGCAGCAGCTCAAGAGCGCCGGTCTGCGCGTCGAGCAACTGGGCGACGGCCACCGCTTCGACGGCCTGCTGGCGCGCACCGAGCGCGTTGCCACCTTGCTCGGCCGCGACCCGCAGCCGCTGCTGACCCGCCTGCGCAGCGACTGGGCGCTCGCCCAGGCCGAGGTCGCCACGCGCAAGACCCAGCCCCGCGTGCTCTTCGTGCTCGCCCACGCGGCGAACAGTCTGCGCGTCGCCGGCGAGGACACCGCCGCCGACGCGATGCTGCACCTGGCCGGCGCGCGCAATGCACTGGCCGGTCTGCAAGGCTACAAGCCGCTGACGCCGGAGGCCGCGCTGCAGGCCTCGCCCGATGTCATCCTCTGCACCCACCAAGGCCTGCAGGCGCAGGGCGGCATCGATGGCTTGCTCAAGGCCCCCGGTCTGGCGCTGACCCCGGCCGGCCGCGCGCGCCGCGTCGTCGCGATGGATGCGCTGCTGCTGCTTGGCTTCGGCCCGCGCCTGCCCCAGGCGCTACGCGAACTGACGCCCCTGCTCTATGCCGCCTGACAGCCTGCCCTTGCCGCAGCCGCTTCGGTCAGTGCCGCGTCCCGGCCTGTACGGGCTGCTGCTGCCGGCCCTGCTTGCCGCCACGCTGCTCGCCTGCAGCCAGGGCGCGATGGGCATCGGCCTACCGGACTGGCTCGCGCTGCTGCAGGGCGAGGCCACGCCCGGCGCCCAGGTGCTCTGGCAGCTGCGCCTGCCGCGTGTCGTTTTCGCGCTCCTCGTGGGTGCTGCCCTGGGACTGGCTGGTGCGCTGTCCCAGGGCCTTTTCCGCAACGGCCTGGCCGACCCCGGTCTGCTCGGCATCCCGGCCGGTGCGGTCTGCGCGGTGGCCCTGCTGCTGACCGCCTTCGCGCAACTGGCCGACGGCCTGCCGGCCGGCTGGCGCCCATTCGCGTTGCCGCTGGCCGCGCTGGCCGGCGCCTGGGCGATGTGCGCACTGCTGCAGGCCTTTGCCCGCCTGCTCGCGCCCGGCTCGATCGCCGGCCTGCTGCTCGCCGGCCTGGCCTTGAACGCGCTGGCGATGGCCGTGGTCGGCGTCTGCACGACCATCGCCAGCGACGAACAGCTGCGCACGCTGACGTTCTGGCAGCTCGGCTCGCTGGCCGGCGCGAGCTGGTTCACGGTCGGCCTGCTGGCGCTGCCGCTGCTTGCCGTCGCGCTGCTCGCGCAGAGGCTGGCGCAAGGCATCAACGCCTTGGCGCTGGGCGAGGCGGTGGCCGCGCAAATCGGCGTCGAGGTGGGCGGTCTGCGCCGCCGGCTGATCCTCGCCGTGGCGCTGCTGTCCGGCCTGGCGGTCGCCTGGTGCGGGCTGATCGGCTTCATCGGCCTGCTCGCGCCGCATGCGGCGCGCGGACTGGTGGGCGCCGACCAGCGCCGCGTGCTGCCGCTGTCGGCCGCCCTGGGTGCGCTGCTGCTGCTGCTCGCCGACACCGCGGCGCGCACCGTCGTCGTGCCGGCCGAGCTGCCGGTCGGCATCGTCACCGCGCTGATCGGTGCGCCGCTGCTGCTCCTGCTGCTGCGCCGTGCGCAGCGCGAACTCGGAGGCGGCTGGTGAACGCGCTGCTCGAACTCGACGCGCTGCAGCTGCGCCGCGCCGGCCAGGACTTCGGGCCGTTCACGCTGCGTGTTGCCGCGGGCGAGCGGGTGGCGATGCTCGGCCCCAGCGGTGCCGGCAAGTCGACGCTGCTGAAGCTGCTTAGCGGCGAGCTGAGCGCGCAGCAGGGCCGCCTGCTGTTCGACGGCATGCCCATGCGCGAGCTGCCACCGGCCGAACGCGCGCGCCGCCGCGCAGTGCTGCCGCGGTCGCACCAGCTGGCCTTCGGCCTGGCGGTGGAGCTGGTCGTCGCGCTCGGCCGCTGGGGCCGCGAAGGCCGCGACGACGAGCGCCATATCGCCAGCGCGCTGGCCTGGGCGCAGGCCACGCATCTGCGCGGCAGGCGCTACGACCAGCTCAGTGGCGGCGAGCAGGCCCGCGTGCAACTGGCCCGCATGCTGGTGCAGCTGATCGACGCCGAGGGCGGAATGCTGCTGGCAGACGAACCGCTGGCCTCGCTGGACCCCGGCCTGCAGCTGGAGCTGCTCGACACCCTGACGCGCTTCGCCGCCGCGCGCGGCCATGCGCTGGTCGCCGTGCTGCACGATCTGCAGCAGGCGCTCAGCGGCTTCGAGCGCCTGCTGCTGCTGCGCCAGGGCCGGCTGGTCGGCGACCAGCGCGCGAACAGCGCGGCCTTGCCGGCTCTGGAGGCCTTGTTCGGCCTGCGCCTGCAGGCGGTCGATCTGCCCAGCGGCGGCTGGGCGCTGGCGGCGCGGCGGGCGGCATGACGACGACGGCGCGCCTGCCCGCCGGAGCGCTGGTGCTGCTGCTGCACGCCGGCGCGCTGCTCCTGCTCTGGAGCGGCGTGCGCTCGCTGCCTGCGCGTGACGGGGAAAAAGCCGTCGAGCTGCGCCTGATCGCGCCGCGCGCCGAACCCAGCCCGGCGGTGGCCAAGGTCGCGCCGGCTGCACCACCCCTGCCGGCGCTGCATGCCCTCGCGGTCGAACTGCCGCCGCTCGCCGATGGGTCGCCCGCCGCCCCGCCAACGACCTTGCCCATCGAGGCCGGCGGGCCGGCGGTAACCGCCGCATCGCCGCCCTCGCTGGGCGCGACGGCCGTGGCGCTGCAAGCCGAGCCACCGCGCCCGGCGCGCCGCGCCGCCTGCGCGCCGGCCGCCCACCCGCCGCTGCTGCGCGAACGCGGCATCGAGGGCCTGGTTCGCCTGCGCGTCTGGGTCGATGAGCTGGGCCGTGCCGGCGAGGTGCTGGTCGCCGCCAGCAGCGGCTTCCGGCTGTTCGACGAGGCGGCCATCGCGCAAGCCAGGCGCTGCCCTTACGAAGCGGCGCGGCGCGACGGCCGCGACGTCGCCAGCTGGGTCGAGTTTCCGATCCGCTTCGCCCTCAACCAGACCGAAGGAATGCGTGATGCACAACCCTGACCGCCTGAGCGCGCGGTGCTGCGCCACGCTGCCGCCGCCACCGCAGCCAGAAGCCGGCTCACGCCGCCGCCGGCTCTGGGAGCTGGGCACGCATGCGCATTGCCCGGTCGTCGGTGTCTGCCTGAGCCTGGAGGCGATGCGCCGCCTGGCCAGGAAGCTGCTCGTGCTGAGTGGCGAGGAGGACGACTACACCTTGCACTGCGCGCTGGTCACCGCCGCCGAGCGCCGCAACGCGGTCAGCGAGGCGCTGCAGCGCGAGCTGGAGCAGCGCTTCGCGCTCGATGTGCAGCAGGCCGCCAAGGCCAAGTGCGCTGACAGCCTGATGGCCTGGTGGCGAACGCGAACGCGCGCCGCACAGGGCGAGATCGCCGGCGCGCTCTGGGCCACGCTCAGCCATGCGCGCTGCAGCGAATGGCTGGAAATGCGCGTGCTCGGCCAGGTGCACATGCTGCAGCACCAGGTCGGCGCCGCCCAGCGCGTCGATTGGCAGCGCCACAAGGAGCTGATCGCCGAGCACCAGGCGCTGAGCCGGGAGTACGCGAAGGTCCAGGAACGCATGACGGCCTGGCGGCAGGAGCAGGCCCAGGCCCTCGCCGAGGGGGAGCGCGAACGCCTGCAGCTGCGCGCCGCCAAGCTCGGTCTGCAGACCCAGCTGGAGCAGGCCCGCGAGCAGCTGGCGCGCTGGATGGCAGCGAGTCCCGAGCTGCCCGAGCGACTGGCGCTGCAGCAGCGTCTGCAGGAGCAGACCGAGCGCGCGCAGGCGCTGCAGCGCGAGCTGAACCGCCTACAGCAGCAGGCGCAAGCGCCGACGATCAGCCCGCTGCCGCCGCCACCGATGTCCTCTGCGCCGGCCGAACCGCTGCCGACGCAGCTCGAACAGCGCGTGGTGCTCTGCGTCGGCGGCCGCTCGAACACCGTGCCCCTGTACCGCCGCGCGGTCGAGGACTGTGGCGCGCAATTCCTCCACCATGATGGCGGCGCCGAGCACAAACCCGCGCAGCTGGAACCGCAGCTGGCCGCCGCCGATCTGGTGATCTGCCAGACCGGCTGCATCAGCCACGACGCCTACTGGCGCGTCAAGGACCATTGCAAGCGGCACGGCAAGCGCTGCGTCTTCGTCGAGACGCCGAGCCGCTCGGCCTTCGAACGCGCGCTGGCGCAAGCGGCCGGTGCGCCAGGGGCCTAAAGCCCGAAGACCTTCTTCAGGATCGCGCTGCCGGTGGCCACCGGATCCTGGCGGATCTTTTTTTCTTCCGCGCCGATCATCCAGTACAGGCCGTCGAGCGCCTTGCGCGTGACATAGCCCTGGATGTTGCTGTCCTCGTCCTTGACCAAGCCCAGCCCTGCGGCCTTGCCGGCGACGGCGTTGTACTTCTCAGCGAGCTTCTGTCTCTCGGTGGCCTTGGTGACGATGGGCGCAAATCGTTCGGTCAGCGCTGCCCGCGTCTTGCCCTCGAAGAAGCGCGTCACGGCGTCATCGCCACTCCCTTTCACCAGCTGCAGTGCGTCCTCGACGCTGAGCGACTTGACGGTCTGCACGAGTACCGTCTTGGCTTCGGGAACCGCCTGCTCGGCGGCGCGATTCATCGCCGTCACCAGCTCGTCGACGCGTCGCCCCTGACCGGTCGCACGGAGCAGCTTGGCCGCCTTCTGCAAGCCGCCAGGCAGCTCGATCTTCAGCGTTGGGTGATCCAGAAAGCCGCCGCTGCGACCCAGTTGTGCGACCGCCGCCAACGCACCGCGCTCGAGCGCCGCACGCACGCCCAGCGCGGCATCGCCCTCGCGCAACTGCGCGCGGGCGGGGCTGCCGACAATCCACAGCGGACACAGCATCAACAGCGGGCGGCGTTGCATGGCGCAGTTCTCCTTGAATCGGTCGGCTCATTCTGCGCCGGTGCGGACACGCTGGCGTCAGCTGCTGCCCTGGGCGCTGATCGTGCTGATGCTGCACGCCTGGTGCTTGGCGCCCGAGCCGCCTGCGCCGCTGCGATCACCGCTGCCCGTCCTGCAATGGCGACTGGCGCCGCCGCAAGCCACCGGCACCACCGGCACCACCGCGCCCGCGGAAACCGGGCGGCACGGCGCGGGGGCTGGTGCCGCCCGCAGCGTTGCCGGCAAGCCCGCGGCCGCGCCCACCGAGCCAGCGCAGCTGCCGGCACTGCGCTGGCCGTCCAGCGCCTCCTGGCACTACCGGCTGCGCTGGCAAGGCGAGGAAGGCATTGCGCAGCTGGAGTGGCGCCTGGAGGGTGATCGCTACTCGCTCAGGCTGCAGCGCCAGCTCGAGTCCCGCAGCCTGCCAGGCTGGCATTCCGAAGGCGTGATCCCAGCGACGGGTTGCGACCGGAACGATTCAGTGTGGAGCGCGGCAGCGCCCGGCGCCAGCGCGTGGAGATCGATGTCGAGACTGGCGCCCAGGACCGCCTGAGTTGGATCTTTCAGGTCGCCGCCATCGCGCGCGCGCAGCGGGCGCAGGTGGGCCAGTCGCTGAGCGTGCTGGTGAGCGGCTGGCGAGGCGGGGCGCAGGCCTGGGCGCTGCGCGTCGAGGCCGCCCCCGAGAGCCCCGGTCTGCTGCGCCTGCGTCGCCTGCCACCGTCAGCGGGTTCGCCGCTGGAACAGCTGCTGTGGCTGGATCCTTCCCTGGACTACCAGCCGGTTCGCCTGCGCCAGCGCTACGACAGCGCCGAGCGCTGGGAGCTGCACTGGGATCCCTTGCCGCCGGTCGGCGCCGAGCCACCGCCTGCCAGCTGATCGCCTGCAGGGCGTGACAAATCGCCCACACCGACAGGCGCTAGCGCACACGCGCCGCCCGCAAGCGAGGTCCGCGTGCCAAGATCGATCGCACCAGGGGCTCTTGAAGCGAACCCCGGTACCCCCAGCTGCCGAGCCAGGAGAACTCCATGCACCTGCTCTACCAATCCGACAGCTACATCGTCGTGCAGTTCGACGTTCCGGTACCCAATCAGGTGCAGGGCGAATCCAGCGCTTTATCGCGCGGCGGCTTCGAGATCGTCGACAAGTTCGCGCGCACCGAGATCTTCATCGAGGGCGCGCTTGCACAACAGTTCCAGGAGGGGGTGGAAGCCCTGTCCGAAGGCGAGCCGACGCAAGAGGACTATGACGACTTCATCGAGCGCTTTGCCAACCTCGGCCACACGCCGGTGCTGATGCATTGATCGTGGCGATCCAGTCCAGCAGCTGGGCCTACCCGCTGCTGGAAGTCGTGCACCTGCTCGGTATCGCATTGCTGCTGGGCAATCTGCTGCTGCTCGAGTGCCGCTTGCTGGGCGCTGCGCCGGCGTTGCCGCTGCGGGAGCTTGCGCGCCTCGGCCTGGGTTTGGTGCTGCTGGGGTTCACGCTGGCGGCAGGTAGCGGCCTGCTGATGTTCGCCACCCAGGCCCAGGAGCTGCTCGCCAATCGCGCCTTTGTCTGGAAGCTGGGCCTGATCGCCCTGGCGGCCTGCAATGCCGCCGCCTTTCACGCCAGAGACAGTCTGGTACGAGGGGACTTGACGGCCAAGCTACAAATGGCGGTGTCCACGCTGCTCTGGCTGGCCGTGCTGGCCTGTGGGCGTTGGATCGCCTATGTCTAGGAGCGTCCATGCAACGTCGCCTGCTTCTGCTCGCCCTGCCGGCCCTGCCCCAGCTCGCCCAGGCCCATCACGGCTGGAGCAGCTTCGATCAACAACAGCCGCTTTACCTGGTCGGCATCGCCGACCAGGTGCGTTGGGCGAACCCGCATGTCGAGCTGCAACTGCAGCGCGACCTGAAGGCGAAGTTGCCGGCCGGTCTGGCGAACAGGAACTTACCAGCGCAAGCGGCGGCCGTGGACGGCGCGGGGCTGTTGGCCAAGGCGCGACTGCCGCGGCGTGACGATGCTCGCTGGCAGATCGAGCTGGCACCGCTGAGCCGCATGCAGGCGTGGTCGATCCCCGAAATCCGGAACGGCGACCGCCTCGAGGTGCTGGGCTTCAGTTTCCAGGATGAGGGCGGCAAGCCCATCCTGCGTGCCGAGTACCTCTGGCTGCAAGGCAAGGCCTTCGGCTTGCGCTCGTCGCCGGCCTGAGCGGAGCGGAAGGCTTCGCGCCCTGCGATGAGCTGCTGGCGGCGCGATCCGTCGCCACTTGGCTAGCATCCGGTCATGTCGCCCCTGCTCGCCGGAACCGGCTTTGCGCTGGCTGCCGGCCTGATGTGGGGCCTGGTCTTCGTCGCCCCCCTGATGCTGCCGGACTACCCGCCTGCGCTGCTGGCGGTCGGTCGCTACCTGGCCTTCGGTCTGCTTTGCCTGCCGCTGGCCCTGCTCGACCGCGCTGACTTGCGACGGCTGCGACGCAGCGAATGGCTGGAAGCGGCCAAGCTGTCCCTGATCGGCAACTTCGTCTACTACCTGGCGCTGGCGGCCGCGATTCAGCGCGCCGGCAATCCACTGGTCAGCGTCATCATCGGCACGCTGCCGGTGGTCATCGCGATCACCTCCAACCGCCGCGACGCGGCGCGCGACGGCCGCCTGCCTTGGGTACGCCTGGCACCCTCGCTGCTGGCCATCGCCGCCGGTCTGGCCTGCGTGAATCAGACCGAGTTCGCGCGCCTGCTCGCCGGGGGTGGCGACGCGCGCCGCTATGCCGAGGGCGCGGCCATCGCTGTGCTCGCGCTGGCCTGCTGGACCTGGTATCCGATCCGCAATGCCGACTGGTTGCGCGCCCATCCGGATCGCAGCCCGCGCGCCTGGGCCACCGCGCAAGGCCTGGTCACGCTGCCGATGTCGCTGCTCGGACTGGCGCTGCTGGGAGCGGCGCAGGCGCTCGGACTGCCGGGGCTGCCGGCGGATTTCAGCCTGCCGCTGGGCCCTGAGCCGCTGGCCTTCGTCGGCCTGATGGCGGCGATCGGCCTGTTCGCCAGCTGGGGCGGCACCCTGTGCTGGAACGAGGCCAGTCAGCGCCTGCCGACCTCGCTGGTCGGCCAGCTGATCGTCTTCGAGACCCTGGCCGCGCTGCTCTACGGCTATCTGTTGCGCGCCCAGGCGCCGTCGGCGCTCGCGCTGCTGGGCATCGGGTTGCTGGTGGCCGGCGTGAGCTGGGCCCTGCGGGTCAAGCCGGTGCTCACCGAGGGCGCACACTGACGCCATGAAAAAGGGCGCTGGCAGGCCCTTCAGCCTGCCAGCGCCCGATTCGGCGCAAGCCCTGCGTTCAGTCCATCAAGGTGCGCACGACGGCTTCGTGCACTGCAGCGTGCAGGCGCGAACGTCGTTGATGGTGATCTTGCCGTCGCTGTTGGCGTCACGCGGATCGCCACTGGCCGGGGTCTGGCCAATGCCCTGACGCACCGCGGTGACGTCGAGGTTGTCGATGTCACCGTCGCCGTCGATGTCGCAAGTCAGCACGCGCGTGTTGATCGTCAGGTCGTAGAGCACCGGCGAGACGTTCTGCTCGTTGCTGACCAGGCGGGTGCGCACCTGCAGATAACGGCCGGCGGCGTTGAAGTTGACGTTCTTGGTGACCGGCGCGTAGCTCTGCAGCTCCAGCGCGGCGGCGCTGTCGGCCGTGCGCGCCTGGACCTCAACGATCGTTCCGGCAGGCGCCGACTCGGTCCAGTTGAGCTTGCCCCAGGGCGTGCCCGCCGCGGTGCTGTCGTAGACCACGGTCCAGGTGCCCTGCTTGTTGTTCGTGGTGTTGCGCGTGGTCAGGCCCGAGCCGTCGGTGTACACGTAGGGGAATGCGCCCAGCGGGAACAGACCCAGCGGCGTGCCGTCGGTGCCGCGGTACTTCGACATGTTGTTCGAGCTGATGTTCATCACCCAGACATCGCTGTTGCCGTCGACCATCACACCGAGCGGGAAGCTGGCGCCGGCCTGCGCGCCACGCTGCCACAGCAGGGTGCCGTCGGGTGCGTGCTTGGCCACGCCGCCGCTCGAGTTGCTGTTGATGATGTTGCCGGCGCCGTCCACCGCGATGCCATAGCTGGTGAAGTTCACCGCCGACGGCTCGCTGAAGCTGTTCGTCGCCGGATCAAACACATGGAAGGTGCGGCCGCTGGTGTTGGCCTGATAGATCTTGCCGTTGCCCTGGGCGATGCCATAGGTGCTGCCAAAGGGGCTGTCGAAATGGCTGAAGGCGCCGGTGTTGGTGTCGACGCGGCCAAGGCGCTGCGACAGCGTCGCGCTCCACAGGATGCCGTTCTTGTCGACCGTGCAGCCATAGGGGTTCCAACCGCTCAGCTGCACGTAGGGAGCATTGCTGCCGGGGATGGTCAGCACGGCGCCAGTGGCCGGGTCGACGCGGTAGTAGCGGGCCTGGTTCCAGACGCCGACCCACAGCTTGCCGTCGGGTGCGATGCAGACCGAGCGGCCGAAGCTGGTACCAGTGCCGATGCGGCGCGCCCAGGCGATGCGCTCGTCGGAGAACTGTGCGTTGTTGGCGCCGGTGTCGTTCTGCGCGAACGGCAGGATCTCGCCCGGCTGGATGATGCCGTCGTTGTTCAGGTCGGTGGAGCTGTCGACGACGCCGTTGCCGTTGCGGTCGATGGCCTGGTTGACCAGGATCTTCAGCAGCTGCGGCGGCAGGCCGGTACCCGGCTCGCGGTTCAGCACATAGGCGTTGCCGTCGACGTCGATGGCGATGCGCGACGGGTTGCCGGTGGTGGCGCTGGCGTAGGTGCGGTAACGCGCCACCTCGCGGTTCAGTTCGGTGTCGAACTTCGAGACCGTCGACTCGTCATGGTTGGCGATGAACAGGAACTTCGAGCCGACGCCCACCGTGTTGACCTGCAGCTGGTTGCTGTTCGGCGCGGTGAAGTTCAGGTTGTCGAGGATGCCAAGCGCGAAGTCGGCGTCCAGGGTGTAGGTCTTGGTCGCGGCAAACGCGCTGCCGAAACCCGCGATGAGCAGGGCCGCGCCGATCGCGGTCGGGCGCAGTCGCGCCAAGGTGTTGAGGGTTGCGGACATCGGACGCTCCTTGTCAGGAATTGGACTTCTGGGGGGTGTCGCGGGTCGTTTCGACCAGCAACGGGTTCAGGCAACTCAGATTGGCCACTTGCGGCTCGTAGTCGTAGCCGGCGCCGCCTGGCAGCGCGCGCAGACGCTCGGCGTCAACGTCAGCGGCAACCAGCCGGCCGCCGCCGCTTCGGCCGAAGCGCACCAGCAGCAACTCGCGGCCCCCGCTGGGCCAGCGCAGTTGCAGGGTTTCTTCGTCGCCGTCAAACAGCCGGCGTTCGACCGGCGTGCCCTGCGACGAGATCAGGTAGACACCCTGGCGGGCGATGCCCGGGCGCAGCGACAGCACGGCGATCTGCCGGCCGTCGGGTGACCATTGCGGATCGCTATGGCGTCCGCCGCGCGCCGTCAGCGCACGCCGGCCGCTGCCGTCAGCGTTCACCGTGAACAGCTGCGACGCCTCGCCGCTGTGGTGGATGTAGGCCAGTCGCTTGCCATCAGGCGACCAGCGGGCCTGCCCGTCCATGCCACCCGTCGGCTCGGCGCTGAGCCGGCGCGCGGCGCCGCTGCGCAGGTCGATGCGGATCAGGGCCTGGTCCTCGCGATGACGGAACTCGGCGTACACCAGGTAGCGGCCATCGGGCGAGAACACGCCGCCGTTCTCCTCGCCCTGTCCACGGGTCAGACGCCTGGGCGTGCCGCCGCTGGCGTCGATCAGGTAGAGCTTGGGCGTGCCGTCGGCATACGACTGGTAGACCAGTCGCTTGCCGTCCGGCGACCAGACTGGCGCCGCCTCCATCGCCGCATCGTCGCTGAGCCGTTGCAGCTTGCCGCTGTCAAGATCGACCACATAGAGGTCAGGGCGGCCGCCGGCATGCGAGATGAACGCGACGCGGCGGCCATCCGGCGACAACGCCGGCTCGGCCGCTTCCATCGGCTCCTGGATGACGCGGCTGGGCGTCGCGGCGCCGCAGGCCTGGCGATAGAGCTGGAAGCTGCCCCCGTCGCGATTCGACAGGAAGACCAGCGCGGTGCCCTCGGCGGCCAGCGCGAGCGGCGCCGCCGTGGCCATGGCCAGCAGCGCGGCAAGCCGCTGAACGGTACGGAAGCGATGCATGCGCATCAGTCGGGATCCTTGCGCCGCCCGTGGAGGCGGCCTGGCTATCGGGCTCGCGCATGCGACGGCGCGGACCCCTGGCTACAGGGCACGCCCGCTGAGCGGGCGCGAAGGTCGGCAATATCGGTGGCCTCAAGCAGGGATGTCACCCCCCCACTCAGTGCAATCCCCCTCAACCGAGGGGCGCGCAAACCCGCAGGCGACCTCAGGCCTTCAGCAGCTCGGCCTTGCTGCCGAGCCAGCGCTGCACCTGGGCCTGCGCCAGTTCCGGCCGTTCGGCCAGCAGTCGCGGCGCCAACGCGCGGGCCGCCACGAGGAGCGGCGCATCCTCCTGCAAGTCGGCAAAGCGCAACAGTTCGGCGCCGCTCTGGCGATGGCCCATGAACTCGCCCGGCCCGCGGATCGCCAGATCGCGACGGGCGATCTCGAAGCCGTCGCTGGTCTCGGCCATCGCCTTCAGGCGCTCCCGGCCGGACTCGCTCAGCGGTCCGCCGTAGAGCAGCACGCAGACGCTGGCCTGGCTGCCGCGCCCAACCCGGCCGCGCAGCTGGTGCAGCTGCGCCAGGCCAAAGCGTTCGGCATGCTCGATCACCATCAGCGTCGCGTTCGGCACGTCGACGCCGACCTCGATCACCGTCGTGGCCACCAGCAACGGCAGCTCGCCAGCATCGAAGCGGGCCATCACGGCAGCCTTCTCGTCGGCCTTCAGGCGGCCATGCAGCAGGCCGACTTGCGTCTCGCCGAGCAAGGCGGCGAGTTCGGCGTGGGTGGCGGTCGCCGCCTTCAGGTCGCTGTCCTCCGACTCCTCGATCAGCGGGCAGACCCAGTAGCACTGCTTGCCGGCCGCGATCTCGTCGGCAATGCGCTGCACCACCGCGTCTCGCTTGCTCAGGCTCAGCACCTTGGTCACGATCGGCGTTCGTCCGGGCGGGAGCTCGTCCAGCGTGCTCAGGTCCAGATCGGCGTAATAGCTCATCGCCAGCGTGCGCGGGATCGGCGTCGCACTCATCATCAGCAGGTGCGGCTCGAGACCGCGTTCGGCCAGCTTGCGGCGCAGGGCCAGACGCTGCGCGACGCCAAAGCGGTGCTGCTCGTCGACGATCGCCAGGCCGAGCCGGGCGAACTGCACGCGGTCCTCGATCACCGCATGGGTGCCGACGACGAGCTGCGCCTCGCCGGCGGCGGCGGCCGACAGCAAGGCCTCGCGTCGCTTGCCCTTGACGCTGCCGGTGATCCAGGCCACGCGGATGCCCAGCGGCTCCAGCCAGCCCACCAGCTTGCGCAGATGCTGCTCGGCCAGCAGCTCGGTCGGCGCCATCAGGGCGCACTGCCAGCCGGCATCGATGCAGACGGCCGCCGCCAGCGCCGCCACCACCGTCTTGCCGGAGCCGACGTCGCCCTGCAGCAGGCGGTGCATCGGCTGGGTCCAGGAAGCGCCGTCGTCGTTGGCGTTGGCCCCCGCCAGGTCGGTCGCGATCTCCTCGACGACGCGACGCTGGGCACCGGTGAGCGCGAAAGGCAGGCTGGCAAGCAGGCGCTCCAGCAAGGAGCCGCCGCGCAGCCGCGGGGCGCGGTGCCGCGCACGCAGTGCCTTGCTCTGCAGCTGGCTGAGCTGCTGAGCGAGCAACTCCTCGAACTTCAGCCGCTGCCACACCGGATGGCTGTGGTCGTCCAGTCCGGTGGTCCCCGGTGGCGGGTGGTGCAGCAGTTCCAGCGCGGCGCGCAGCGTCGGCAACCCGGGCGTCAGCAGCGCGGCCGGCAACAGCTCGTGCAAGGGCGCGCGTGGCAGCGCCGCCGCGATGGCCTTGCGCAGATAGGGCTGGGGCAGCCCAGCGCCGCTCGGGTAGACCGGCGTCAGCGTGCTGGCGAGCGGCTCGCCCTCGCTGACGCGGCGCACCACCGGATGCACCATCTCCAGGCCAAACAGGCCGCCACGCAGTTCGCCGCGCACGCGCACTCGCTGGCCTTCGGCCATCAGCTTCTGCTGCGACGGATAGAAGTGCAGGAAGCGCAGCTGCAAGCGCTGGCCGTCGGCGTCGGCCAGCGACACCAGCAACTGGCGCCGGCGGGTCTGCTCGACGCGCTGCGCCATCACCTCCCCTTCGACCTGGATGACCTCCCCGGGTCGGGCCTCACGCAGGCGTACCAGCCGGGTCTCGTCGTCGTAACGCAACGGCAGATGCAACGCGAGACTGAGCGGCGTGTCCAGGCCCAGGCGCAGCATGGTGCGCCGGGGTCCGGTGACAGGGGCGGGAGGCGAGGGCTGGCGGTCGGCCATCGGCGTCATTGTGCTGGCGCCTCACCCCCGCATCCGGGGGGTGGCGCCGGAGCTCCTGGGGATGGCGAACGGCCGCCGGCACTGACAGCATGCAAGCGTTCCGACAACTGGTGGGTGTCGCATGTCGACAGCGGGCTGGTCGAGCTGGCAGCGTGGCGTGGCGCGCCATGCCGCTGCATGGCTGGCTTGCCTGCCGCTGGCCGCGCTGGCCTGCAGCGATGAGCTGCTGTTTGTCGGCCAAAGTGATGCCGGCCCCGCGCTCTACCTGCACGGCGAGGGCTGCCAGCCGCCGACGCGTCGGCTCAGCCAGGCCGGCGAAGTGGTGTTCGATGCGCAGTGGTCGCCCGATGGCACTCGCGTCGCCTACGTGGCGGCTGCCGGTCGCTTCGCGCAGCTGTTCGTGCTGGACCTGGCAACGGGCGAGCGGCGCCAACTGACCCAGGGCGAGCACCTGAACGCCGAACCCCGCTGGTCCCCCGACGGCCGCAGCTTGGTCTTCATCAGCCAGCAGGACGGTCCTTCGCAGATCCACCGCATCGAGGCTGACGGCAGCCAGCGCCGGCGCCTCAGCGCCCTTGGCACCGACGAGAGTGCGCCCAGCTGGTCACCCGACGGCAAGCGCATCGCGTTCGTGCGCATCGCCGGCAAGCGGGATGTCTGGGTGATGGATGCGGACGGCAGCAATGCGCAGGCGATCGCCATCGGACCGGCCGACGAGGACAGCCCTACCTGGTCCCCCGACGGCAGCCAGCTCATCTACGCGGTACGCCAGCCACAGCTGACCGAGTTCCGTCGCCTGGATTTGCGCAGCGGCGAGGCGCAGCGTCTGCTGCGCCACCAGGCTCAGGCGCATTCGCTGAGGATTTCGCCGGACGGCCACCGCCTGGCCTTCCTGAGCGGCGAGGGCGGGCGGCCGATGAGCCTCTGGGTGGCCGACGCCGACGGAGGCGCCGCGCGCCGGCTGAATGAGCCCAGCGCCGACGACATGAGTCCGCAATGGACCTGGGATGGCCGCCAGCTGCTGTACGTCGGCATGACTGGCGCACGGCCCGGTGTTCGGCGGATCGACGTGCAGAGCGGCGAGTCCACGGCGCTGCTGCAGGACGTCACCGGCCAGCAACTTCAGCCCCTGCCCCGTCCCCTTCGATCCATGGCCGGCCCGCCGTTCGGGGCCCGCCCTGCCGATTGAATCAAACGCCACCGACCCGTCGTCATCCACCGAGGAGCATCGAAGATGAACCAGCAAGCCCGAATCCCCGCCCCGCGCCGCCACCGTCGGGCGACACCTGGCATCGCGTTGGCGGTCGCCGCGCTGGCGTTCGCGCCCGCACTGATGGCAGCGTCGAAAACGTACACGCTGGATGCGGACTTCGCGCTCGGCACGCTCGACGGCGTGAACTTCACGGCGCCCAACTCCAACCAGCTGCAGCTGAACGTCATCGGCACCACGTTCCCGGTGCTCTGGGTGGCGAATGCGGGTGAGGACACGCTGTCGAAGTTCGACACCAACCTGAACAAGGAACTGGCGCGCTACCGCACCGGCTTCGGACCGGCCGGTCAGCCGGGCCATGTCAGCCACCTCGGCAACGCGTATGCCGGACCGGCACCCTCGCGCACCGCCGTCGACATCCAGGGCAACGCCTATGTGCTGAACCGCCACTTCGACGGCAAGTCGGCGGTGCTGCTGAAGATCCTCGCCGAGGGCGGCATCGACCGCAACGGCAACGGCGTCATCGACACCGCGAGTGACCTCGACAACAACGGTGTCGTCACCGGGGCCGAGATCCTGCCCCTGGGCGACACCAACGGCAACGGCTACATCGACGCCAGCGAGATTCGCGACGAGCGCGTTGCGTGGGCGGTCCGGGTTCCCGACGGCATCACTGCGCCCTTTGTCAACGGTTCGCTCGGGCGCTCGCTGTGCATCGCGCCCGACGGCAATCTCTGGGTCGGCCTGTTCAACAGTCAAGCCTATTACAAGGTCTCTGCCAATGACGGCAGCACGATGAGCGGCCCGCATCCGATCGGCGTCACGCCCTACGGCTGCCTAGTCGACCGCGACGGCATCCTCTGGAGCGCCAGCCTTGGCAGCACGCTCGGCAAGCTGAACACGAACAACCCCGCCTCTACCCAGGTGTTCAGCTCGTCGGCCTCGACCTATGGCATCGCCCTGGGCAATGACCGCGTCTACGAGGCCACCTACAGCGGCGCCAACGGCAAGCCGTTCCGCCGCTTCAATCCGCTGACGAACACCCATGACACGCCGGCGGCGAGCAACTACGGTGCACTCGGCATCGCGGTCGACGGCAGCGGCAACATCGTTGCCGGCAACTACAGCAGCGGCGGCGTCACCAAGTTCGCGCCCGATGGCTCGGTGCTCTGGAGCCGTCCGGCGCAAGCCGGCACCGGCGAGGTCCGGGGCGTGGCGGTCGATGCCAACAACGACATCTGGCTGATCCACCGCACCACGGCCAACATCTCCAAGTACCGGGGCAGCGACGGCACGCCGCTGGGTGTGTTTGCGCTGGGCAACGAACCGTATACCTACAGCGATGCCGCCGGCTTCGCGGCGCGCAACGTCACCAACAACACCGGCACCTGGACCGTGGTCTTCGATGGCACGGCGGCCGGCACGGCCTGGGGCACGATCAACTGGAACGAGTCGGTGCCCGCAGGCGCGAGCATCGAGGTGCGGGCGCGCGCCGCCGACAGCCAGGCCGGCCTCAGCCTGTTGGCCTACCAGCCGGTGAGCAAGGGGGTGGCGTTCGCGCAGAGCGGCCGCTACATCCAGGTGCAGACGCGGCTCAACGCGAATGTCGGTGGCGACTCGCCGGTGCTGTTCGATCTCAGCATCGCCAGCAAGTCGACGAGCTGCGACATCGACCAGGACGGCGACATCGACATCACCGACGTGGGTCTGGTGCGCACGGCTATCGGCCAGACGCCGAGCAGCGGCGATCCGCGTGACGCCACCGGCGACGGCAAGATCACCATCAACGACGTGCGGGCCTGCACCTTGCGGTGCACCAAGCCCAGCTGCGCCCCCTGACGCAGCGCCGACGCCCGAGCCCAGGGCGTTGAACCATGACCCGGCGCCGCCGCCCCCGGCGGCGCCGGGCTTCGCCACCGACCGAATCAGGGTGTTCCAGCCCCGCAGATGAGGGGGTCTCCAGACGCGCACAGGGGATGGCTGAAGTCAACGGCCCATGACAGCATGGGGCGTCTTGGGTTCTACCCGCTTCCTCTGCCCGCTGGAGTCTGCCGATGCGCTTTGCGCGCGCTCACCGTTGGATGCTGACGCTGTCATTGCCCTGCGCGCTGTTGACGGGCGCGGCGGCGGCGCCCGTGCTGCCCGAACTGGCCTATGTGTCCATCCGCACCGGGGACGCGCACATCTGGGCCCGGGACGCAGACGGGCGTGAGCACCAGCTGACGTCGGCGAAGTCGGTTCATGTGCAGCCCAACCTGGCGCCCGATGGCCGAGTCACGTTCGTCGGCCGCGATGCCGGCCGGCCGGTCATCATGCTCATGAACGGCGATGGCAGCGGCCTGCGCCGACTCAGCGACAGCGCTGAAGCGACCGAGAGCCATCCGGTCTGGTCCCCCGATGGCAAACGCATCGCGTATTTCTCCGAGCAGCAGGGCGAGACGGTGCTGCGCGTGGCCGACCTCACCAGCGGGCGCAATCTCGCACTCGGCGATCACCGCGGGCGCAAGGCACCGCTGTCGCCGGTCTGGTCAGCCGATGGCCAACGCCTGCTGTTCCTGGGTGCCGATGACAACGGCCGCCCTCAGGTCTTCGTGATCGGCGCCGACGGCAGCGGCTTGCGCGACATCAGTGGCGGGCATTCGCCCCGCGGCGCGCTCGGTGCCGATCTGTCGGCCGACGGTCGCAAGGTGGCGTGGATCGCCAGCTTCGGCGAGTTCGGGACACGGCTGGTCGTCACCGACCTGGAGACCGCCGAGACCCGGGAGCTGCTGGACGAACCGTCTGTCCACTACGAGTCGCCGCGCTGGTCGCCTGACGGCCGCTGTCTGGCGTTCGCCAGCAGCCGCCCGGAGTCGGCGGCGCTGCGCAGCGACATCTACCTGATCAAGGCCGACGGCAGCGGCTTGCGCAACCTCAGCCATCACCCGGCCGAGGACTTCGACGTGCGCTGGAGTCCCGATGGCCAGCATCTGGTCTACGCCAGCCTGCGCGACGGCGGCTCCCTGCTGATGCGCGCCGAGCTGGCAAGCGGACAGGTCCAGCAACTCACCACGCACCGCTCGCACGACATGGAGCACAGCTTCCGCCCGCGGCCCTGACCGCATCTCATTACCAACCAACCTCAGACGAAGGACGACGATCATGCTCAGCGCACCGCGAACCCGATTGCTGCAACAGGCCCTATGCATTGGTGTCGGCTTGACCCTCAGCGTGGCCACGATGGCCGCGCCGAAGACCTACACCACGGATGCCGATTTCGACCTCGGCGTGCTGTCCGGCGTCAACCACACGGCGCCGAACAACAACCAGCTGCAGCTGAACACCGTGGGCACCACGTTCCCGGTGATGTGGGTGGCCAACGCGGGCGAGGACACGGTGTCCAAGTTCGACACCACGAACAACGTTGAACTGGCGCGCTACCGCACCTGGTTTGGCCCCGCCGGTCAGGCCGGCTACATCAACCACTTCAACAGCGCTTACTCGGGTCCGGCGCCGTCGCGCACCGCGGTCGACATCGAGGGCAATGCCTATGTGCTGAACCGCTGGTTCGCGAACCGCCGGCCGGTGCTGCTGAAGATCCTCGCCGAGGGCTTCATCGACCGCAACGGCAACGGCGTGATGGACACCTCCAACAGCGCCACGGCACTGCCGATGGCCGACACCAACGGCAACGGCGAGATCGACCAGTCGGAGATCACCGACGAGCGCATCGCCTGGGCGATGCCGGTCGGCTCGCAGAACGGCCTGGGCCGCGCGCTGTGCATCGGCACCGACGGCAAGCTCTGGGTCGGCATGTACAACAACCAGCAGTATTACAAGGTCAGCTCGGCCGACGGCAGCCAGATCGCCGGCCCGATCTCGACCACGCCGACCGCCGGCCAGCCCAACGCCGGCAGCTGGAACCCCTATGGCTGCCTGATCGACAAGAACGGCGTGCTGTGGAGCGCGTCGCTGGGCGGCAACCTGGGCAAGATCACCAACACCGGCAGCAATGTCGGCCCCTACACGGTGGCCTCGTTCAGCAACATGAGCAACTACGGCATCGGCCTGGGCAACGACAAGGTCTATGTCGGCTCCGGCAACCGCGTGTTCGATCCGGCCACCAACACCTCGGCGCCGATCCCGAACATGACCGTCAGCACGTCGGGCATCGTCATCGACGGCTCGGGCAACATCATTGGCGGCAACCAGACCATTCGCAAGGTATCGCCGGCGGGCGCCTTGCTCTGGCAGGCGCCGCTGCAAGCCGGCGGTTCGTATTCGGTCGGCATCCAGGTCGATTCGAACAATGACGTCTGGCAGATGGGCTTCACCTCGGCCGGCCGCATGCAGAAGTACCGCGGCACCGACGGCGCGCCGCTGGGCACCTTCCCGGTGGGCAACTATCCGTACACCTACTCGGACGCTGCCGGCTTCGCTGCGCGCAACTCGACCACGCCGACCGGCACCTGGACCGTGACCTATGACGGCGGCACCGCCGGCATGGCCTGGGACAAGATCAACTGGACCGATGCGGTGCCGGCCGGTGCCGCGGTGCAGGTGCAGATGCGTACCGCCAACGCGGTGGGCGACTTGACGTCGGCGGTCTACCAGCCGGTGACGAAGAACACGCCCTTTGCCGCCAGCGGTCGCTACATCCAGGTGCAGACGCGTCTGAACGCCAATCAGTCCAATGAGTCGCCGGTGCTGTTCGACCTGACGATCTTCAGCAAGGACGCGGTCTGCGACGTCGACGCCGACGGTGACATCGACGTCAACGACATCACGCTGATCCGCACCGCGATCGGCCAGGTGCCGGGTGCGGCCGACCCGCGCGACGCAACGCTCGATGGCAAGATCACCATCAACGATGTGCGCGCCTGCACGCTGAAGTGCACGAAGCCGAGCTGCGCGCCGTAAGCGCAGGCAGCTGAACGCCACGCCGGCCCCTGCGGGGTCGGCCAAGTACCCGGGCGCCGCGGCAACGCGGCGCCTTTCTTTTTGGCGTCAGCGCAGGCGCTGGTGACGGGCGGCCTGCACCCCGCTGCGCACCTTCTGCAGGGTCCGCAGGCTGGGCCGGCGGCTGCCCAGGTAGGGTGCCAGCGCCGCCACCTGGGGATGGAACATCTCCATCACCCGCAGCAGCGCGCCCTGGCGGCGGAACACCGAGTGCCGGCTCCACAGCATGGCGGCCGGCGCCGGCTCGCCGGTGGCTGCCAGCCATTGGCGTTCGAGCTGGCGACGCGTCGAACCATGGGCGGCGACGCGCCGCGGCTGCAGCGTGCTGCGCTGCACGCGCCGGTCGTCGTACAGCAGTTGCGCCAAGGGTCGGGAACCCAATCCCTTGAGCGCCTTCCAGGGGCCGGCCAGCGTGGCCTTGTGCAGGCTCGAGCGCGCCCAGACCAAGGGCTGGCCGTCGACGCGGAGTACGACCTCGCGCACCCAGGTGCAGCCGCGCCGCGGCGCCCCGAGCTGGCGGCGTTCGGGCGCCCGCAGCCGGGTGGTGGCCTGGCGCAGCAGCTGGACCTCGAAGCGGCCATGCCGCGCCAGCCGGGCACTGAGCGAGCCCGGCGCGCGCAACCAGGCGCGCAGGCTCAGTCGGGCGGCAATGCCCATCAGCGAACGGCTTGGATCAAGACTGTGCCTGCCCCAGTTCGCGGGCCCGACCCGCAGCCGCCTTGACGGCGCGCTGGAACGCGTCGGCCACCCCGTCCTGGCGCAACGACTCCAGCGCCGCGTGCGTGGTGCCACCCTTGCTCGTCACGCGCTCGCGCAGGGTCGCTAGCGGTTCCTGCGACTGCAGCGCCAGCGCCGCGGCACCGCCGCAGGTGGCCAGTGCCAGCTCGCGCGCCTGCGCCTCGTGAAGGCCGAGCTCGACGGCGGCAGCCGTCATCGCCTCCACGACGTAGAAGAAGTACGCCGGCCCCGACCCACTGAGCGCGGTGACGACGTCCAGCTGATCCTCGTCGTCGAACCAGAGCGTGCGCCCGGTCGGGGCCAGCACCGCCACGACCTCGGCGCGATCCAGCTCGCTGACCGCGGCGCGCGCGTACAGGCCGGCCACCCCGCAGCCGATCAGGGCCGGCGTGTTCGGCATCGCGCGCACCACGCGCTCGGTGCCAGTGGTGGCGGCAATGCGCGTGCTCGTCACGCCGGCCATCACCGACAGCTGCACAGCAGCACCGACGAAGGGGGCGGCAAGCAGCGAGGCTTCGGCAAACAGCTGCGGCTTGACGGCCCAGACCACCAGCTCGGCCTGCGCCAGCGGCTCGCCGGCGGCGGGCAGGGCGTCGATGCCGAACTCCGCCCTCAGCCGGGCGCGCTGCTCGTCCCAGGGCTCGACGACGACGAAGGCCTCGGCCGGCCGGCCGGCGCGGCGCAGGCCGCCGATGATCGCGGCGGCCATGTTGCCGCCGCCGATGAAGGCCAGCGTGGGATGCATGCTCAGGCCTTGAGCAACGAGCTGCACTCGGCCTTGGCCTTGGCGTCGACCTTGGCGCAGACGCTGTTCAGCTGCGTCTGCAGGCGGCCGAGCACGGCCGCGTTGTCGCCCTTGGCCCAGGGCAGCAGCAAGTCGCTGACCTTCTTCAGCGAGCGCGCGCTGCGCTCGTAGAAGGCGCCCTTGTCCTGCTCGGCTTCCTTGATCAGCTGGCTCGCCAGCTTCTCGATGCGGCTGCTGTCCTGCGGCGCCAGCTTGATCAGGTTCTCGAAGTAGGTCGAACCCCATTGCAGGCGCGTGGCCGGGCCCTGCGAGGTGGTGAACGCCTGCTCGTACCAGCTCAGCGCCTCGGCCGTGCGGCCGGTCTTGCGCGCGTTGCCGGCGAGCTGGTTCATCAGGTAGTAGGGTGAGTGGCTCTTCTTCAGGTTGGCGGTGAGCAGCGCGTCGCTGTCGGTCCAGAGCCCGGCGATGCCGAGCAGGTGGCCGGTGGCGGTGATCACCGCCTGGCGCTCGTAGCCGTCGCGGATCTCGCGGTCCATCAGCGTCGACAGGCCACGCACCTCGGTCAGCAGCGCGGCCGGCAGCTTGGGCGCAATGTCGGCCGCCGGGGTGTCGATGCGAGCCAGCTTGACGCGGGCGATCGCGCACTGGATGCGGTCGGCGCGGCTCAGCTTCACGTTGGCCTGCTGGGCGCGCAGCGTGGCCTCGAAAGCGGCCAGCAGCTGGGCGCGCTCCGGCGATGCCGCCGGGTGCAATGCCTTGACGAGCTCGTCAGAGAAATTGCTCAGCACGTCCAGATGCGTGCGCGTCTGCCTGGGGTCCTTCAGCACCGCCGCCAGCAGCGCCGCGTCGCCGGCCAGCGGCTTGGCACCGGCGGCCAGCGCCTTCAGCTGCAGGCGCGTGCGCGCATCGGCCGGCACGCCCTGGGCCTGGCTGAGCTTCTGCAGCAGCGCGCCACGCTCGCTGGCCTTGACTAACATGTCCTGGTCGGTGTCCCAGCTGTAGTAGCCGAGCAGCTGCCATTCGGACGGCTTGAGCGTCTTGCCGGCCTGGGCATCCTTCAGCACCGCCTGGATCGGCCGACCGCCGCTCAGGCCGAGCTGCAGCAGCCTGACGACCTGCGGCGCCTCCGCCTCGCCCGGCAGTCGGGTGATCTCCTGGCCGGCCGGGTTGCACAGGATCAGCGTCGGGTAGCCGCGCACCTTGAAGCGCGTGCCCAGCTGCTGCGCGCCGGGCAGGTCGCCGTCGATCTGCACCGGCACCACGCCGCGCGTCTGTTCGATGAAGTCGGCGCGGTTGAACAAGGTCGCCTTCAGCTGGTTGCAGGGCGGGCACCACTTGGCGCCCCAGTACAGCAATACCGGCTTGTTCTCACCCTTGGCCTGGGCGAAGGCGGCGTCGATGTCGGCATCCTGCGCCGCCGCCTTCCAGGCGATGCCGGGCGGCATGTCGACGGACGCCTGGGCGGCCGGCAGGCTGAGGGCGATGGCGATGGCGAGGGTCAGCGGGCGCAACATGACAGGGCAGCTCCATTCGGCGAAGCCGACATTGTCGGCCCGCCGGCCATCACCCGTGGGTCATCCGCCTTTGCGCGCCGACCAGGCGTCGGCCAGCGCCATGCCGACCAGCATCGCCGGCACGAACAGCAGTGCGTCGCCGCGGCCCTCGCCGAGTGCCACCAGGGCCGGCCCCGGGCAGTAGCCGGCCAGGCCCCAGCCGGCGCCGAACAACAGGCCACCGACGATCAGCGGCGCGGTGATGCCGCTCCGGGGCGGCAGCGTCAGCCGATGGCCGTCGAACGACCGGCCGCGGCGCTCCAGCCACCAGAACAGCGGCGCGGCGACCGCGATCGCGCCGCCCATCACCAGGGCCAGGCTCGGGTCCCAGGACCCGAACAGATCAAGGAAACCGCGCACCTTGGCCGGGTCGGTCATGCCGGCGAGGATCAGGCCAAGGCCGAACACGAGGCCGGCGAGCAGGGAGGCAAGGACTTGCATGGCGATCTCCTCAGCCGAGCAGCGCGCGCATGGCGGCCACGGTGACGAAGCCGGCGCCCATGAAGGCCAGCACATTCGCCAGCGAGCGGCGCGAGCCGCGCGACAGGCCGCAGACGCCATGGCCGCTGGTGCAGCCGCTGCCCAAGCGCACGCCGACACCGACCAGCAGTCCGGCGGCGATCAGCAAGGCCGGCGTGCTGGTGTTCTGTCCCAGTGACGGCAGCGGCGCCACCAGCTGCCAGGCCCAGGGGGCGACCAGCAGCCCGGCGATGAAGGCCCAGCGCGCGCCCTCATGCGCGACGCTGCCCTTGCGCAGCAGCTGCCAGGCGGCACCGACGATGCCGGCAATGCCGGCGATGCGGCCGGCGCCGGCGTGCAGCAAGGCGGCGGCCAGCCCGATCAGCATGCCGCCGGCCAGGCTGGTCCAGGGCGTGAACTGCCCCCAGGCGATATCGATCATCGTCAGCGACTCCTTATGAACAGAACTCTTGCGACAGCACCGTGAGCAGCGCCGCCACGGACGGGCTGGCGAGGCGGTAGTGCACGAACTTGCCCGCGCGCCGCGTCGCCACCAGACGTTCGCGGCGCAGCACGGCCAGCTGCTGGCTCAGGCTCGGCTGCTGCAAGCCGCTCCGCTCGCCCAGCTCGCCGACCGTCAGCTCACCCTCGACCAGCGCGCACAGCAACAGCAGCCGATCGGCGTTGGCCATCGACTTGAGCATCGAGGCGGCGGCTTCGGCGTTCGCCGTCTGCGCGCGCAGCTCTGCCGCAGCCTTCACGGCAGCGCGGTTCACGGCGGGTCTGGGGCTTGTGCTCATGGGCCTAACAATCTACAGTTGCGTAAATTGTAGATCGAAAGGCAGCCGAGATGGCAAGTCCCGAATCCACCCAGATGGTCGAGTCGTTCTTCGACCCCGCGACATTCACCGTCACGCACCTGCTGGCGGACCCGGACAGCGGTCGTGCCGCCATCATCGACCCGGTGCTGGACTACGACCCGAGAAGCGGTCGCACCAGCACGAAGAGCGCCGAAGCCGTGCTGGCGCGCGTGCGCGAACGCGGTCTGCAGGTCGACTGGCTGCTGGAGACGCATGCCCATGCCGACCACCTGAGCGCCGCGCCCTGGCTGAAGGCGCAGCTCGGCGGCCAGGCGCAGATCGCCATCGGCGACGGCATCGGCGGCGTGCAGCAGCGCTTCGCCGACATCCTGCATGCCGACGACATCAGCGGCGACGGCCGCGAGTTCGACCGCCTGTTCCACGACGGCGATCGGCTGCAGGTCGGTGGCCTGCAGGTCGAGGTCATGCACACCCCCGGCCACACGCCCGCCTGCATCAGCTACCACCTGCCGGACCGGCGCATCGTCTTCGTCGGCGACACCCTGTTCATGCCCGACTACGGCACCGCGCGCGCCGATTTCCCCGGCGGCGACGCGCGCCAGCTTTACCGCTC